>ERZ825137.435-NODE-435-length-58351-cov-61.507102_pt1 | contig 58351 bp, 62 predicted proteins | sample MGYA00519873_ERZ825137 | MGnify/ENA primary metagenome ERZ825137 (study PRJEB31778, sample SAMEA3449190) | human gut metagenome | biome: human gut; feature: human-associated habitat; material: faeces | place: United Kingdom | collected 2010/2012 ...
GCGTAGCAGCTAAAAGCCACTACGCTTTCAAGTCTAACTTTTTGGGGTCACCACAATACCAAACGGTAGTCGAGGGGCTAATCTTATGTATTCTTATTCTTCTGATATTTCCGGCAAACCTGCAACACTTGTCAACAGCGAAAGAACTCCCGAAAGTACACTTGCCGAGGCGACCGCAACCCAATTCACATCGCTTAACACTGCAGATACACCGATAACCGAAATTGCAGTTTGAGCAACGGTTTTTACTGCTCTTACGCCTGCACATTTTGCCCACGATTTCCAATTTGTAATTTTTTTCATATTATTACCTCATTATTTTTTCTCAAGGTCTGCAATTCTGTGATTTGCAACTTTGATTTCTTCATCTGTAACGGCTGAATTTTTTTCAAGATTAAACACTCGCTCTTGCAAATGATTGTATTTATCTTGCTTTTGCTCAAGTTTATCTATACGATAAACAATAAGCGATTTTGTTTTTTCATTTTCGCTCTCTTGCTTTTTCCGATTTGAAACATTGATAATTAGCTGACAAATAATACTGCCGCAAGCAACAATGAGCGATGTAATAATTTCCGTTGCCATATTAACACCGCTCGTTAAGACAGAATAAGCTGTAATCTGTCTATGTAACAGTTATATGCACCTGCATAACCGTCTTTGTAATCATTAATATTGTAACCGCTTTTTTTGATTGTTTCACAAAATAGTTCTGTAATCTCTGTAAGTTTTGTTTTGCCGAGTTTAACTTGCGAATTATCTTCCAAATCATAATAAATCGGCATATCAAGAGATTTGTTGTTAATGCATTTAAGGCAAGCCTTTGCCTCTTTTTCGGCATCGCTGACGCTGTCGGTGTAACTGTACCGGTACACACCAATCATCATATTTTCACTTTTTGCGTTTTTGTAATGGCTTTCAAACATACTGTCTTTCTGACTTGATTCTCTGCCATAGCCGGCTCTTATAATGACTGCTTTTATACCGTCATTCTTCATTTTATTGAAATTAATATTTTTCTGAAATTCAGAAATGTCAACACAAGATATTTTTGTCGTATTTATGCCTCCTTAACAAAGTTTATAACTAAACTCTTTGATGTCGATAGCAGCGGTGTTCTGAATGGCATTACCGGATATATTGGTAGCCGATAGCTTTGTTATGCAAAGTAGCGGATATACGGTTATATCCTTATCCTTATATTTGCTTATGTCAAAAGCAATATTTTTTGTAATATAGCTTGTGTTAAAGATTATATTCGTTTTACCGTAGTCCAACGATGAATCTAAATATTCGTAAACAAGTTTGCCCGCTTCGTTTTTATAAGAAACCTGTACGGTAGGGAAGATTCCGAATGCTTTGTATTCACTTACTTTTGCGGTAAGTTTCAGATATAATACTTCATTTGTATTATTTTTTAAATTAATTTTGTAGCCTCGTCTGTAAGCAACTTTTGCAAAATCTATGTTATTGATACCTTTTAGGTCGTCAACGGTATATGTCGGTAATTCCGAATAATCGTTAAGATTAAGTTTTAAAATATCCGGATTTTCGGAGAGATTATCTGTTACTGTAAGGTAATTTAACCCATCGCTGTTTTTCATATAGTTGTTGATGACAGGAGAAATCATTTTTATGTCAGTCATAGATTTATCTGTTACTGTTTCGCCGTTAATTTTAATTATATTAAGCGGATTGTCATATTTCTGCTTAAGAGTGTTATACTCGTTTAAATTTGTATAATTGTAAAATTTATCTTCTTTATTTTCTTTGTTTTTGTCTGTATATGTATAAACATACGGCAAAAAACAAACATTGTACATATCCGGACCTTTGAGAGAATCACAAACAGATACATCAATAATATTGTTAATGTTGTTTTTGCCGGCAATTCTGATAGAACTCTCTTCAAATGAGTTCCAATAATCATAGCAGCTTGTTATATTGCCTTGAATATAATTGTTGTGATTATTATCAGTTAAAAGAATACCGGCGGCATTATTTAACGGCTTTTCTCCGTTTTTAAGTCTTGAACCTGAAATAAAGTTATTGGCAAGGCTTTGAAAACCTGTAATTACACAACTTTTGCAATTAGTCATCATAAGTCCGTGTCTGCCGTTTTGCTGTACAGACACATTACTTAAATTAATACAAGAGGCATTACTTAAAGTATTATCCATATTTACACCGTCGCCTCTGTTACCCCATGATTTTATATTTGTGCCGTTAAAGCCGCCAATATTAATTTTAATACCGTGCTTGCGGTTCTGATGTGTATCAAGATTTACAATTTTATTTCCGTATCCTCCGTTGTACAAACCGCACTCGCCGTTTTCGTATGTACGAATATTAGAAAGATGACAGCCGATACATGTAGTTTCCAATTTTATTCCGGACAAAGGGCAATTGGAAACATTGATGTTTTCAATTGTGTTATCGGAAGAATTACTGTTGCTTATTTTAATACCGTGATATTTGTAATCATCTTCTGAAATTTTACCCTTAACTGAAAAAGAGCTTAGAGTGCAGTTTGATGAACCGGTGATATGAATTATACAATCGTCATTTTTATATTTATATTCATTCGTTTTACTGTCTTTATCATCATTGTGTTTGATTATGGTTTTGTTAATACCCGCACCAAAGATTTCAAGGTTAGTTTTTTCAATTGTTAATTTACCGACTTTATAAATACCTGCGGGAATATATACTACCTTATTTTCTTCTATTGCTTTTTGCAGTGCGTCGGTATCGTCGTTTACGCCGTCACCTACAGCTCCGTAGAACTGTGGAATTGAGAAATACGATGAGTATGAAAATGTTACAGCTTTTGTAGAAGTCAAATCGTTATACTTGCAAAGAGTACCGTCGGATGTCAGAATAAAGCGTATGTTATTAACGATTGCCATAATGAACGAAATTTTATCATTTTCGCCGTTCCCTATTTCTCCCGTGTAAAGTGTGTCACTGTCAATGTAAGTCAGCAAGTCAGTTACTGAGTTTACAGTTCCTACATTGCAGTGTTTTTCGTAATTTTCAAGATTGTTGTTAGTCATATTTATACCTCCAAATAGATCATTATATAACTTAAAAAGTTACTTTGCTTTCAAAAAATAAGCAGATAATTTATTTAAATTATCTGAATAAAGTATTATAATTATCTCGTAACTTTTTAAGTTACTTTTATTATAGCAAGCGTTTTGTAACTTGTCAAGACATTTTAAACAGTGCTGCATAAGATTTTTTCTTGACAAGTTACTTTTGCAGCTATATAATTATGGAAATGATTAATTTAAACACAAAAAGGTGATATTATGACTGTTGGTGAGCGTATAAAAAAAATCAGACAACAAAATGCGATTTCTCAAACGGAGCTTGCAAATGCCTGCAAAATAAGTAAACAAACATTATATAAATACGAAAATAATATAATAACCAATATACCGTTTGATAAAATAGAATTGATAGCCGACTATTTATCTACATCTCCGTCTTATATAATGGGGTGGGCGGAATATGATTTAAGCAATGTAAAAAATATTGAATCTATTCCGGAAATGGTAAAAGTTCCTTTGGTTGGTACAATTGCCTGCGGTGAGCCTATACTTGCGCAGGAGAACATTGAAGACTATATAAATATGCCCGAAAAAACCAAAGGTACATTTGCACTAAGATGTAAAGGCGACAGTATGATTAATGCTCGCATATTTGACGGAGATATAGTATTTATAAGGGAACAGCCGGAGGTAGAAAACGGAGAGATAGCAGCGGTACTCATTGACGATGAGGCTACTTTAAAGCGTGTATATAAAACAGAATTCAGCATAGAACTCAGACCCGAAAATCCTACCTTCAAATCGCTTTATTATCAAAAAGATGAGATGAACAAAGTCCGTATTCTGGGCAAAGCAGTAGGCTTTTACAGTAATGTGTTGTAATATTTTATACTCGATTATATCAACAAAAATAATCGGTAATCACTGATTAAAAAAATTTATTAATTATAAGAAAGAAAACCAAATACTTTGACAACAAAACGGTAAAATCAACGCAATATTGTAAAACAAAATTAATTATGCCTACACAATTCGACATACCATTTTTTGGTAATGTGATATTATAATGTCACAGGGACAAACCCCTGATGCTTAAAAGACACGGGATGGTAAGGTTGACTTTTTTATTTAACAATGATAACAAAATCACTGAAATACCAATAATAAGAATACGACCTAACAAGGCTCAGCCTCGAAAACAATTTGACGAAGCCTCTCTTACATCATTATCGCAGTCCATAACAGAAAACGGTATCTTGCAGCCGCTGACTGTCAGAAGGGCAAGTCAAAGTGAATATGAGCTGATTGCCGGTGAACGCCGTCTTCGTGCGTCGGTTATGGCAGGACTTAAAAAAGTGCCGTGCATAATCGTTAAGTGTTCTGACAAAGAGTCTGCGATCTTTGCTCTCCTTGAAAATCTACAGCGCAGCGACCTCGGCGTGTTCGAGGAAGCTCGCGGGATTTCAAGACTTATACGAAGATTCGGACTTACTCAGGAAGAGGCGGCTCAAAGGCTTGGTAAAACTCAATCTACCATAGCCAACAAACTCCGACTTTTGAGGCTTACATACGAAGAACAGGAGCTTATTATTTCGGCAGGTCTTACGGAGCGCCATGCCAGGGCATTACTCCGAATAGAAGACGAGGGCAAAAGGCGAGAAGTCCTAAGCAAGGTAATAGCTCTTAATCTTAACACTCAACAGACCGACAATCTTGTAGGCGAAGTTTTGAATGACTGCCCAAAGCATATTAAAAGTATGGGAAGCAGTAAAGCGGTGATAAAAGATGTGCGTATTTTTGTAAACACCATCAACAAAGCGGTAGATACAATGCGCCTTGCAGGTATTGATGCCAAAGCAGTCAAAAGTGAAAACAACAACTATATCGAATACACAATTAAAATTCCCAAAAAAACCGCAAGCGATAATAAATCCGCTTAAATTTACTAACAAGAGGGTGCGAAAGCATCCGTTCCACTCATACCCATTTCCTTATCTAAACCCCTTGCAAACAGCCGTACAGTGTAAAAAACTGTACGGTTGTTTGCGTTCGCAATTAATAATTTTTTGCTGTTTCGTTCAAGCCGCCGAACAGCAGGCTGTTCGGCTACAGAAAAATTTTGTTAGCAGACAGTATCGTTGGCTTTGCCCACACCCACAACTTTTGAAAGGGGCGACCAAACTTTTTATAATCGTAACGGACAAGGTATGAAAATTTTGACATTATTATAAGTCGGTGTTAAAATAAAATTACATTATAATGAAAAGGAATGATTTGTATGTCTAAGGGAGATATTGCAAAGCAAAATTTTATGAACGGTTACAATTGTTCTCAAGCGGTTCTGCTTGCATTTTGCGAGGATTTTGGACTTGAAAAAGAAACAGCATTAAAAATTTCCGAACCGTTCGGCGGCGGTATGGGCAGAATGAGAGAAGTTTGCGGTACTGTTACAGGTATGTTTATGGTGATAGGTCTTGCAATGGGTAATGACAATTCTAAAGACAATACCACAAAGAAAAATGTTTATAAATCGGTTCAGGAGCTTGCCGCAAAGTTTAAAGAAGACAACGGCTCTATTATTTGCAGAGAACTTTTAGGTTTTCAGAAAAACAATAAGGAAAGTTATGTGCCGTCAGAACGCACCAACGAATACTATAAAAAGCGTCCTTGTCCGGAGCTTTGCAAGTATGCGGCAGATATTCTTGAAGAATATCTTAAGAAAGAAAACCTCATTTAAACAACTGTTATTATATAAAATATATGATTTTGTGAATTGTCAACCAAAATTCAATTGCAGGTTGACAATTCGGTAAAACCGAGTTATAATATTGTCAACTTAATAAACCAAATAGGTTGACGATAAGGAGAAAGAACAATGTTAGAGGTAAAATCAAAGGCAACATCAAAAAGCAAAGCCGCTTTGCTTGATTTAGTATTTGTGGCACTCTTTGCCGCTGTAATGACAGTTTGTGCGCAAATTCAGATTCCGTTCGGAGAAGTTCCGTTTACACTTCAAACTCTCGGTGTATTTATTGCAGCGTCATTACTCGGTTGGAAAAGAGGTACACTCAGTGTTATAGTTTATGTACTTCTCGGTCTTGCCGGTGTTCCTGTGTTTGCAGGTTTCAGCGGAGGTATAGGTGTACTTTTCGGACCGACAGGCGGATATATTATCGGCTTTATTTTTACAGCTTTAATTGTAGGTCTTATGACAGAAAAACTCGGCAAAAAACTTTGGGTTGAAATTGTTTCTATGATTTTGGGCCTTGCTGTTTGTTATGCATTCGGCACAGTATGGTTTATGTTCCAAATGAAAATGGGACTTGTTGAGTCACTTTTACTGTGCGTAGTTCCTTATCTTATTGCTGACGCACTCAAAATTGCATTTTCAGCTGTATTGGTAAATCGTCTTGACAAAGTTATCAAGCTTTAATCTGCGACCGCACCACAGCCTTTGCATACAATTTTTCGTAGGAAAAGGCTACAGCAGTGATTTTGTGCAGAATATGACAAATGTAATTGAATATCTGAATAAAGAAAATCCGCTGATTACCTTAACGGGCAGTTGTAATGATGTTCTTTGCAGTAAATGCCCGAATAATAAATCACAGCTTTGTGCCGATAATGATAAAGTGGCAAGTTTTGACAATGCTTGTCTGAAAGAATATAATTTAAAAATCGGTGACGAAATCGAGTGGCTTGCGCTTAAAGATATGGCAAAAAGCAGGATAATTTCACAAGGAAAACTTAGTGAAGTCTGCAAAAATTGTCAGTGGAAATGTTACGATATTTAATAAGCTTACAACATCCCCATATAAAAAATCCCTGTTCAGCGCTGAACAGGGATTTTTGCTGTTTGTTAATTTTTGTTGAGTTGAGAGTAAAAGATTATTGTTTAGAAGAATGCTTCGCCAATCAATTATAAAAGCTTGGTCAACCTTTTCAAAAATAAATAATTCTGTTTTAATGGCTGTCGCCTGTTTTTTCAAACTAAGTGCAAGCACGCAAACAGCGTGACTGTTTGCACCGGATAAATTGCAATATCGGAAGATATTATTATGGGCGCTGCCCAAACCCGCAAGCCTTTAAAAAGGCTTGACCTAAATTTTATTAAACCGTCTTTTTATTAGCTTTTGCGGTAAGTTTTTCAATTTCTATCACAAAAACATCTGTGCGTTCAAATGCGCCTTTTATATGGTTTTCACCGTCTTCCGCAAATTCGGGAGAGTATTTTTGCACCAGAAGCCGCAGTGCTTTTTCTTTTTCGGTAACCGTTTTTGACGCATAACCAAAGGCAATGGCACTTTCATAACCTGTTGTGAATTTTTCGGAAATAACATCTGATTTTGTAACGACAGTAAACGAAACTTTGCCCGAAAATCTTAGGTTATCCTGTTTGTGACCGACATTTTTGGCACAGTGAAAGTAGATTTTGCCGTCATCGTAAGCGTAGTTTACGGGTACACCGTACGGATAGCCGTCTGCGCCGATGGTAGAAAGCACACCGAAGCTGCCCGATTTCAGAATTTCTAAGGCGGCATTTTCGTCAACTGCTCTGTCTTTTCTGCGGATTTCATAGTCTTTCATATTAATCAACTCCAAGATTGTTCATTACCATACCTGTAATCATTTTTGGATAGAAATATGTGGATTTCTGCGGCATTTTTTCTCCTGCGGCGGCAACATCACGAATTTCGGTAACTCTTGTAGGGTTGAGTACAAATGAGCATTGGAACTCGCCTTTGTCAACTCCGCCAATTGCCTCTGTAAAGAATTTTGTGTATGTAAGGTTAATCTGTTTTGCCATATTTTCCTTGTCAATTCCAAAGATTTTTTCAAGAATAAGTGTATGGAGAACAGAAACATCAAGCGACTGTGAAGCCTTGCTTACATTGGGGAGCATTTGGCTCATAATGTCGATATTTTTGAGTGTCAGCAAGAACCATTCGCCCTTGCCGCAATAGAAACCGAATGCTTTTTTGCCCTCGTCATAGAGTTTTTTCAAATCTTCCTCCATGGTGTCCGTGCCTTCTTTTTCGTCTATGTAGAAGAATTCGGAGCACTTTTCGAGTACCGCCTCTTTGTCAAAGTTCGGTAAATCTCTCACAAGGCGGTGGGTAGGGAATACCACAAGTCCCGGATGCTCCATATCTACGAGGTAAATCATCTGGAAGTCCTGCGGATCGCCCGGCTTTGAAATGCCGTTTTCTCTGCAATAATTTCTGTAATTGAGAGCGGTTTCGTATCTGTGGTGACCGTCGGCAATATATAGTTTTCTGTCTGCAAAATCGGCAACAAGCTTCGCAATGATTGCTTCGTCGGTTTCAATCCAAAGGCGATGTGTAACACCTGTTTCGTCTGTAAATTCAAGGTCGGCTTTTGCCTTTGACTGCTCATCAATGGTAGCGAGAGTTGTATGTTTTTCGTCCATATAGAGAGCGTAAATCTGACTGAAATTGCAGTTTGTTGCTTTCATAAGATTTAAACGGTCTTCTTTAGCCTTTGAAAGGGTAAATTCGTGCGGTAAGATAATGCCTTTTGAAAATTCTTCAAGCTGAACTCTCGCAATAATGCCCTTTATGCTTTTGCGTGTGTTTCCAACGGAAAATTCTTCCTCGTAAATATAGATAGCAGGCTTATCTTCAATTTTCAAAATGCCTTTATCCTGCCACATTTTTAAAATATCGCTTGCGCAAGCGTAAGGATTTTCACCCTCTTTTGGCAATTCAAGACGAATAATGTTGTATTCGTTTTCTTTAATAAAAGCAAGTCTTTCTTGCTCGCTGATTATGTCGTACGGAGGACAGCAAAGAGAGGAAATTTCGCCTGCCTTTGCGGTGTTGTATCTCATACCTTTGAATGCTTTAATAACTGCCATAACCGTTACCTCCAATTGAATTAATAAAATTCCCGAACAAGGAATATACAATTATAAGAATTATAAGTAAAAATAATACTATCATATATATTGTACCACGAATATGTAGGAAATTCAATAAATTTGTTGTAAAAAGCAGTGCTTTTATATACTTTTTGAATAATACAGAAACAAAAATTCTTATAAAATTAAATGAAAAGATTGACAATACAGATATAATATGATATAATATCACTTGCGTAAAATAAATACGCGCCAATAGCTCAGTTGGTTAGAGCTACCGGCTCATAACCGGTCGGTCCGGGGTTCGAGTCCCTGTTGGCGCACCAAGCAAAAACCGCATTAGAAAACTGTTTTTCAGCTTTTTAATGCGGTTGTTTTTATATCGTGATACATAGAAATACAAGGAAAAACAGTGTACTACAGAAAAAATGCATTGCAAAAAAATATCTGTGATTTTATATTTTAACGGAATACTTTATAAAAGTTTGGTCGACATTTTCAAAGGTCGTGGGTGTGGGCAAAGCCCACAAATACTTTCCGTTTATGCAATCTAAGGATAGCCAAACAGCAGGCTGTTTGCGCCTGATAAATTGTTATATCGGAAGATTTTATGGGCGCTGCTCAAACCCGCAATTTTTGAAAAAATTGAGTAAACTTTTTTGTTTTTGGGAGGACAATTTAGCGTTAGCTAAATTTCAATGCCCGACCGACACTCCGCCAAACCATAATTCATCCTAACTTTTGATAAAGAGCCCAAAAAGAAATGCAGATAGGGAAGAACCCTGTCTGCATTTCCGATTATAAAGAGGTCGGACAAAAATGACCTTAATATAAAATTAATTTAAAAACTGAAAAATTTACCTAAACAGTTGTTATTCTTCAACTTTTTCAACTTTTTCAACTTTTTCTTCGGCTTTAGTTTCCTTAGTTTCTTCCTTTTCTTCGACTACAGGCTTTTCATCGTTTTTTTCTTCTGCCTTGCTTTCAGCTTTTGCGGCTTTTTCAGCCTTTGCTTTCTTAAGAGCGGCAGCCTTGCGGTTTGTAGTCTTTTCCTTCTTTGGCTTTTCTGGTGCAGGAAGTTCCTTGTCAAGCTCAATGTAGATTACGGAAAGCGGTGCAAGCGTAATGTTGATTGAGTACGGAAGATCGTGATCGGCTGCATCCTGTGCCTTTAATTCGCCCTCGTTTACGATACCGCAGCCTCCGAATTCCTCTGCCTCGGAGTTGAGAACTTCTTTATAGATACCAAACTTCGGAACACCGATTTTGTAGTTCTCACGGAGCATTGGCTGGAAGTTACATACAACAATAACTTCGCTTCCGTCATAAGCAATTCTTCTGAAAGAAATAATGCTATGCTTATAATCGTCGAGAGCAATCCACTGAAAACCGTTCCAGTCGTAGTCGTTTTCGTGCATTGCAGGTGTATCGCAATAGAATTTATTTGCTGTTGCAAAGAAGTGATTAAGCTGACGGTGCTTTTCGTAGCCGAGCAAGTTCCACTGGAGCTGTTCGGTAGAATTCCACTCGTCAAACTGTCCGAGCTCACTGCCCATAAACATAAGTTTTTTACCGGGATGAGCAAGCATATAAGCAAGGAATCCTCTTACGCCCGCAAACTTGTTGTCATACAGACCCGGCATTTTGTTGATAAGCGAGCCTTTGCCGTAAACAACTTCATCATGAGAGATAGGGAGCATAAAGCTTTCGCTGAATGCGTAAACCATACTGAATGTAAGAGTATCGTGGTGATAATTTCTGTAAAGCGGGTCAAGGCTGATGTATGAGAGCATATCGTTCATCCAACCCATATTCCACTTGTAGTCAAATCCAAGTCCCATATCCTTTGGCGGGAAACCGGTAACATTCGGCCATGCTGTGCTCTCTTCGGCAATCATCATAGCTTCCGGGTGGAACATATGCACAACAGTGTTAAGCTTCTGTAAGAAATCAACAGCAACAAGATTTTCTCTGCCGCCGTAGATATTTGCAAGCCATTCGCCGTCTTTACGGTTGTAGTCGAGGTAGAGCATAGATGCAACGGCGTCAACTCTGATGCCGTCAATATGATATTGGTCAAGCCAGAACATTGCGGATGAAAGCAAGAAACTTGCTACTTCGTAACGTGCATAGTTAAAGATATATGTACCCCATTCCTTGTGTTCGCCGATTCTCCAATCCTCGTATTCATAACAGCCTGTACCGTCAAATCTGCCAAGACCGTGCTCGTCCTTGGGGAAGTGAGCAGGTACCCAGTCAAGAATAACGCCGATACCTTCCTGATGACATTTGTCAACAAAATACATAAGGTCTTTAGGAGTACCGTAACGGGAAGTTGCCGCAAAGTAACCTGTTACCTGATAGCCCCAGCTGCCGTCAAACGGATATTCTGTAAGAGGCATAAACTCAATGTGAGTGTAGCCCATTTCTTTTACATAAGGAATAAGCTCCTCGGCGAGCTTTCTATAGCTGAATACATTGCCGTCCTCGTATTTTCTCCAAGAACCTGCGTGCATTTCATATACATTGATAGGAGCGTTCTTGTGCGGGTGAGCTTTCTTGTGCTCAAGCCACTCGCTGTCGTTCCATTCATAACCGTGAATTTCATATACACGAGATGCGTTATCAGGTCTTGTCTGGCAATGGAATGCATATGGGTCGGTTTTCATTACCTTTTGCATTGACGGAGTTTCTACGCAATATTTATAGCAAGCATATTCCCATACACCCTCAATAAACAATTCCCATACGCCTGAATTGTCGATTTTATACATATAGTTTGCATCGGGGTTCCAATCGTTGAAATCACCTACAACGGATACGGAAAGTGCGTTTGGTGCCCATACTCTGAACACAACGCCGTCTCTGTCGCCCCAGTTTACAAAATGAGAGCCCATAAATTCATAAGCTGTAACAGATTCGCCCTGCAAAAACTGTTCAAGCGGAGTTCTTTTGTCATTTAAACTAAAAGCCATTTATATATCCTCTTTTCTTTAAGAAATTTGGGAAAAGGGCGCATATTGCTCGTTTTTACAAAAAATAAATCCGCAGTATGCTTTTACAGTGTTTCCCTTGATTTAATTATATGTTTATAGTATAATATATTCTACACAAATATACAAGAGTTAATTTTAATTTTTATGTAAATTATTTTACAAATTATTAAAATTTGTTTATTTTTTCAAAAAAATTTAAGGTGAAATTTTATGGATAAAAGAGTAAAAAATACCACAAAGGCACTCAAGCAGACACTTTTTGATATGCTTGAGCAAATGCCTTTGAGCAAAATTACAGTAACCTCTCTCTGTAAGCAGGCGGGAGTGAACAGAGTTACCTTTTATCACCATTTCGCCGATGTTTACGATATGATTTCTCAAATAGAAATCAGCTATGTTGAAGAATTAAAGGATTATAATTTTAAATTTACGCAGAACGGCAAGGTGAATTTCCTTTGGATTGTGCGCTTTGTAAAGAAGTATTCGGATTTTTACAAAGTGGTTTTCAATAACAATATCCAGACTAAATTACTTGACGAAATGTATGCGGAGCTCAAAAAAGAGTATTGTGCGGCATTTGGCAAAAAGGATATTCCGCAGACCAAACTTGAGTATATGTTTACATTTCTCGAAAGCGGTGCGTCAGGTATTTTAAAAAAGTGGGTAAGAGGCGGAATGGCAGAGAGCGAAGAATATATCGCCGACCTTATAAGCGAAATATTTATCAGTATGCACAGTCATATATAATAGTTGCTCACAGCCGAAAATTATGTTAAAATATGTAGTCAAATGAAAGAAAAAATTACGGATGGTGTATATATGAAAAAAAGATTTCTTGACAGCGGAAAAATTGTAGGCACTCACGGCATAAAAGGCGAATTAAGAATTGACCCGTGGTGCGACAGTCCCGAATTTTTGTGTTGCTTTAAAAAACTTTATCTTGACGAGCAGGGCAGAGAGAGCATAAAAGTTAAGTCACGCCCTCACAAAAATATTGTGCTTTGCAAGGTTGACGGAATAGATACAATTGAGCAGGCGGATAAAATGAGAGGCAAGACAATTTATATCGACCGAGAGGAGATCGTCCTTGACGAGGGTGTAAACTTTGTTCAGGATTTGCTCGGTCTTGAGGTAAAAGACGCCGACAATGCAACTGTTTACGGCAAAATTACAGATGTTTTGCGCACAGGTGCTAATGATGTTTATGAGATAACAGATGACAACGGCAAAAAATATCTTGCACCCGTTATTGACGAGGTTATTACAGAAACCAATGTTGATGACGGATATGTTCTTATTCGCCCGATGAAAGGAATATTTGACGATGAGGATTGATATAATAACCTTATTCCCCGAGATGTTTACTCCTGTTTTGGGTGACAGTATAATCGGCAGAGCACAAAAAAGCGGTGCGCTTGAAATACATTGTCATCAACTGCGTGACTATGCTTTTGACAAGCACAGACGAGTTGACGATACCCCGTACGGCGGCGGAATGGGAATGTTGATGAAAGCCGAGCCTATAGCGCTTTGCTTTGAGGATATATGCGATAAAATCGGCAAAAGACCGCATTTTGTCTATATGTCGCCGCAGGGAAAAACTCTTACGCAGCAAAGACTTAAGGAAATAGCCGAGATTGAGAATGTCTGCATATTGTGCGGTCATTACGAGGGTGTCGATCAGCGTTTGCTTGATGAATTTATAGACGAGGAAATTTCAATCGGCGACTATGTGCTTACAGGCGGCGAACTTCCTGCAATGGTATTCACGGACGCACTTTCAAGAATGGTGCCGGGTGTACTTTCAAATAATGAATGTTTTACCGAAGAAAGCCATTTTAACGGTTTGCTTGAGTATCCTCAATACACAAAACCGTCGGTATGGAGGGGCAAAGAAGTGCCCGAAGTGCTTTTGAGCGGTCATCATGCAAACATAGCAAAGTGGCAGAAAGAAAAAAGTCTTGAGGTAACCCGTGCAAAGCGCCCGGACTTGCTTGAAAAGATAAAAGAACAGCAATAAGAATTAACAATAATTTAGTGTTGCAAAATAATATTTAGCAATACTTAATATAATTTAATTTCAGTTTTAGTAAAGTTGCACAACAACAGACCAAAATTTTTGGTTGTAAGTGAGTATTAAACCAAAAATTAATTAACTTATTGACCTTTTTTTGAAAAAATACTATAATATTTATTAAAAGATTGCAAAATGCAGTCGGATTACAAAACGGGTTAAATTATATGGCAAGAGAGGGATTTTAAAATGTATGTTAAGGAAGTATTAGTACAGAACAAGGCAGGCTTACATGCTCGCCCAGCTACATTTTTCATTCAGAAGGCTAACGAATACAAGTCAACTGTATGGGTAGAAAAGGAAGAAAGACGAGTTAATGCAAAGAGCCTTCTCGGCGTATTGTCACTTGGTATTATCGGCGGTACAACCATCAAGGTTATTGCTGACGGTTCAGACGAAACAGAGGCTGTTGACGGTCTTGTTGCTCTCGTTGAGTCAGGTTTTGCTGAATAAGTTAATAATTTATACTCTTTCAGAATTTAAGGGCGGTTTTCCGCCCTTTTTGTTTTGCCTTTTTAAAGGTTGACCAAGCTTTTATAATTGCTTGTCGAAACAATTTGTTAAACCATAGTTTTAAATATTCCAAAAACACAAAAAACAAATCCGATTTACATTATTTTCAAAAAGATTTTTAAAACCTATTGACAAACGGAAACGGTGGTGTTACAATAAACCTACTTTATCGGTAGGAATACTAAGTTTTAGGAAAATTCCCGCTTTTTAAAGTAATATTATTATATATCCGCACACAATGCGGAAATTTAAAATCAGAAGGGTGATAATATGAGCGAAAAGAATGTAAAAGATTTAGGCTTTCAGACAAGAGCCGTGCATACAGGCAACGGTGTTGACGGCGAAACAGGAGCAATTAAGAGGCCTATAACTATGGCAAACAGCTATGAATTGCCCTATGACCCAAGTGACCTTAACTGGAGCAGTGCAGGTAAAAACCTTTATACAAGAAACGGAGGCTCAAACCAGCAGTATCTTCAGGAAAAAGTTGCCTCTCTTGAGGGCGGCGAAGATTGCGTGGTGCTTGCAAGCGGTGTTGCCGCTTTGTCGGGACTGTTCTTTGCTTTACTCAAAAGCGGTGACCATGTAATTTTCTCAAGCGTTACTTATATTGCGGTTTACAGACTTTTAAACGAGCTTTTAAACAATAAATTCGGTGTGGAAACAACAATTGTTGATACCTCCGATCCCGAAAATGTAAGAAAGGCAATCCGCCCGAACACAAAACTTATTCATATAGAAACTCCGGGCAACCCTACACTTACAATTTCGGACATCAAGGCGATTGCAGACATTGCGCACGAAAACAATGCGCTGTTATCTGTTGACAATACATTTGCTTCTCCGTACAACCAAAGACCTGTTGAGCTTGGCGCAGACTTTTCGATTGAAAGCCTTACAAAATATATCAACGGTCACGGTGACGCAATGGGCGGTGCTATTATCGGTAAAAAAGAATACCTCGACATCATCAGAGCACAGTCGCAGATTAACCTCGGTGCAACAATCAGCCCGTTCAATGCTTGGCTTATTATGCGTGGTGCGGTTACTTTACCGCTTAGAATGAAACAGCACAATGAAAATGCACTCAAAGTCGCTAAATATTTAAAGACTGTAAAGGGTGTAAGTTTTGTGGCTTATCCGGGACTTAAAGACCACCCGAACCACGATATCGCCAAAAAGCAGATGACAAACGGTTTCGGCGGTGTGCTTTCGTTCGGACTCAAGGCTGACCATGATACATATAACAGATTTGTAAGCCATTTGAATGTCATAACTTCGGCAGTTTCTCTCGGTCACGATGAAAGCCTTATCGTTTTCCTCGGAGAAAACGACGAAAGACAGTATCTTTATCCCGAAGAATTCCACAACGGCTTTTTCAGATTCAGCGTCGGCATTGAAGATGCAGAAGATATTATTGCAGACCTTGAGCAGGCGTTTAAGAAGGAAAATTTATTATGATAAGAAAAGCCACGGTGCTTGATTTGCCGGCTGTCAAAGAAATTTACAATTATGCGGTTTTAAACACTACCGCAACCTATGACATAAATCCCAAAGATGACAAATACTTTGTTGATATGTTAAATGAGCATACAGGCAAGTATTTGCTCTCTGTGTATGAGGAAAACGGCAATGTAATCGGTTATGTTGCACTTTCCCGCTACAGTAAAAGAGATGCTTACGACATTACAGCAGAGCTTTCGGTATATGTAAAAAACGATTGTCAAAACAGGCACATCGGCACTCAACTTATTGAGTATGCACTTCAAGAGGCGCAAAAGAATAATCGGTTCTTGACTGTGGTTTCGCTTATCACAAGTGAGAACGAGCACAGCATTTATTTACATAAACAGTTCGGATTTGAATTTGGCGGAAGAATTAAAAACGCAGGATTCAAATTTGACAGGCTCTTGGGCGTAGATATTTATTACAAGAATTTCCAATGAGTTTTTAACGGATTGGCGCAGATGTATTGACTTTTATCAATTAATATGGTATTATCAGAACATATAAAACCTATTAGGTTTATAGGACTTCAAGAGAGGAGAGCAACCTTATGACAAAGCTTGTTTCATATGTAAAAAGCTCTATGTGTTGCTGTTGCATGTGCACAATGTGTATGTGTTTATTTCCTATGCTCTCCGACGAAAAGTTTTGACCAGATAAAGTTTTACTGACCGGAGTGCATATGTTCTTCGGTCTTTTTTAATGCTTTTTATTATTCTGTGCATAAAATGTTAAGAGATTAGGAAAAAGGTGAAAAAATGAATTGGGAATTTATTTTTAAATATCTTCCTTTGTACCAAGAGGCAGCTTTGCTCACTTTAAAAATCGGACTTATCGGAATCGCCGTTTCTATTATAATCGGTCTTTTCTGTTCATTGGTTCAGTATTACAAAGTGCCCGTGCTAAGGCAGATTGCAACGGTATATATTGAAATATCCCGTAACACTCCGCTGCTTATTCAGTTGTTTTTTATTTACTATGCGCTGCCAAAGGTTGGCGTGCAGGTAAGCTCTGAAATGGCAGGCTATATCGGTCTTGCTTTCCTGGGCGGAAGCTATATGTCGGAAACTTTCAGGAGCGGACTTGAATCTGTAGATAAAATTCAAACCGAAAGTGCTTTAAGTCTTGGTATGAAGCATCCGCAGATTATGAGATATGTAATACTGCCGCAGGCTTTTTCAACAAGTGTACCGCCGTTTGTGGCAAATGTAATATTCTTGCTTAAAGAAACAAGTGTATTCAGCGCAGTAAGCCTTATGGATCTTATGTTTGTTGCAAAGGACTTAATCGGTCTTTACTACAAAACAACAGAGTGTCTGTTTATGCTTGTTGTGTTCTATCTTATTATACTACTGCCTGTTTCAATACTTGGAAGTGTGCTGGAAAGGAAACTGAGATATGCCGGATTTGGGGATTGATGTTCTTTTTAAAGGAACAAACTTTATACGCCTTTTGGGCGGCTTGTGGACTGCACTTGAAATCAGTCTTATTTCAGTCGGTCTTAGCATACCGCTTGGCATTTTGCTTGGCATTGTAATGACTATACCAAACAAAGCAATAAAAGTTATAACAAAAATTTATCTTGAAATTATCAGAATAATGCCGCAGCTTGTGTTGCTTTTTATAGTGTTCTTCGGTGCAACAAGAACTATGGGAATTAACCTTTCGGGCGAGGTTGCCTCGGTAATAGTGTTTACGCTTTGGGGTACGGCAGAGATGGGCGACTTGGTGCGAGGCTCAATTATCAGTATTCCGAAACACCAGTCGGAAAGCAGTCTTGCGCTCGGACTCAGCAAAGCACAAACCTATTTATATATAATAATTCCGCAGACGGTACGCAGACTTTTGCCGCTTTCAATCAACCTTGTTACAAGAATGATAAAGACTACAAGCCTTATCCTTATGATTGGTGTTGTAGAGGTTATAAAGGTTGCACAACAGATTATTGAGGCAAACCGTGCCACAAGTCCGAACGCAGCGTTCGGTGTGTACCTTGTAGTATTCATTATGTACTTTATAGTTTGCTTCTCAATAAGTATGGTTGCAAAACATCTTGAAAAGAAATGGAGTTGAGGAAATGTCGCAGGAACTGTTAAAAATAGAAAATCTTACAAAGCGTTACGATGATAACACCGTACTTCAAAGCATTAATATGACAGTCCGTCAGGGTGAAGTTGTGGTAATTATCGGCCCGAGCGGCTGTGGCAAGAGTACCTTTTTACGATGTATAAACGGTCTTGAACCTATACAGGAGGGCACAATTTCTTTTGAGGGCGAGTTAATCGACCGCAAAAGCAAAAATATAGCGGAAATCCGCCAGAAAATCGGTATGGTGTTTCAGAATTACGAGCTTTTTCCACACCTTACCGTTATGGATAATATCTTACTTGCCCCCACAAAAGTGCAGAAGAGAAATAAAGAGGAAGTAAAAAAAGAGGCGGAAGAGCTGCTCGAAAAAGTCGGATTAAGCGAAAAGAGCAACAGCTATCCACGACAGCTTTCGGGCGGTCAGAAACAGAGAGTTGCAATTGTAAGAGCCTTGTGTATGCACCCGGACATTTTGCTTTTTGATGAGGTTACAGCCGCACTTGACCCCGAAATGGTAAGGGAAGTGCTTGATGTAATGCTCGGACTTGCAAAGCAGGGAAGAACAATGCTTATTGTAACTCACGAAATGCAGTTTGCCCGTGCGGTTGCCGACAGAATAGTATTTTTTGACGGCGGTCACATTGTGGAAGAGGGTAAACCCGAAGAGTTCTTCACAAATCCAAAGACCGAGAGAGCTAAAAAATTCCTTGATATTTTTGAGTTTGACTCAATAAAATAAATTTTCTTTAAGAAAGAGGAGAGATTATTATGAAAAGAATTACAAAAATCATTTCTGCAATCCTTGCAGTGTTAGTTGTTACAGCGGTGTTTGCAGGCTGCTCAAGTTCAAACGACAATTCAACCGCTAACGGCTTTAGAACACTTGATGAAATCAAATCATCGGGTACAATCAATATCGGCGTATTTTCCGACAAAAACCCATTCGGTTATGTTGACGAAAACGGCGAGTATCAGGGCTATGATGTATACTTTGCAAACCGACTTGGCGAGGACCTCGGTGTAAAAGTAAACTTTGTTTCAACTGAGGCTGCAAACAGAATCGAATACCTCCAGACAGGTAAGGTAGACCTCATTCTTGCAAACTTTACAGTTACAGACGAGAGAAAAGAAGAGGTTGACTTTGCACTTCCTTATATGAGCGTTTCACTCGGTGTTGTATCTCCGAAGAGCAACACAATAACAAGCCTTGACAATTGGAACGAAAGCGACAGTATGATTGTAATTTCAGGTACAACTGCCGAAACTTACCTCACAAAGAACTATCCGAACATCAAACTTCAGAAGTATGACGCATATGCACAGGCAAAGACAGCTCTTGAAAACGGCAGCGGCGCAGCTTGGGCAAATGACAATACAGAGGTTATCGCATACGCAAACCAGAACAGTGACTTTGTTGTAGGTATTCCTGAGCTTGGTTCGGCAGATACAATTGCTCCTGCCGTAACGAAGGGCAACGATACACTCCTTAACTGGATTAACGATGAAATTAAAGCACTCGGTAAAGAAAACTTCTTCCACAAAGATTACGAGGCAACACTCCTTGACACATACGGCAAGGATTACGAGAATCAGCTTGTAATCGAGGGCGGCGAGCTTGCTTCTTCAACAAACGATACAGCTAAATAATTTAACTTAATATTCAATAAAACAACGGCAATCGGGATTTAATCCGGCTGCCGTTGGTTGCTTATAGCTTGGTGTTTATTTTTTTTATTGTAATTTTTGTTTTGGTATATGATATAAGCCATATAAAGAAATATATTGTAATAAAAACACTGTAATAAATCAAAATCGAAATTACATTGTGCGGCATCCAATACAGAAAGTAGGCAACAGGAAATGTAGCTGTTGAATAAATCAGTAAATGAGTAATTGTTTGCTTTATTAAACTCCACCTGTCTATTGCCCATATGACCGATGTACCGCTTAAAATTGCGCCGTATATCATACTTATAATTGTTTGAGCTATTACTGCATTTAATTCTGTTCCAAACAATTCAATTGCCTGCGGAACAACAGGGTAAAATTCTCCGTTTCCGATTATAACGGATGTGATTATTGTTATAAAATAACATATAAAAAATCCGACTGCCGCTCCGATTAATCCACGAATTAATAACTGTTTTTTAATACTCATTTTATACACCCAATCTTTCTTTAATTTTTGATACATATCTTCTTGAAACATATGTGCTTTTTCCGCTTTTAAACAGAACATAAACAGTACCTGAAATTTTAAGATTAAATCTGCTGACTTTTTCTAAATTTATAATTTCTGATTTTGAAATCCTTACAAATTTATTATAGTCAAGACTGTTTTCAAGTTCGTATAAACGCTGTGTAACCGTAAATTCTCCTCGATCGGTTACCGCAAAAACTTTACCGTTACTTGCATAAATGTTAATAATGTCATTTTGGTTTATAATCGAAACATCATCTCCGCTTTTACCTGTAACAGTATTTTGTGTAGTACAGGAAAGCTTAGTTATGTATGATTTTATCTCTTCGGTTATTTGGTCGGTGTAAATGACGCATAACGGAGTTTTGTAATTGTTATCTATCTTTAATTCAACTTTCAAATTTTTACCTCCTCAATGTATTATGCTATTAGTTTACAATAATAAAAAATAAAATCAACCGTTTTTTTATATGCGGTTGATTTTATCGTTTAAGCGGTAGTATTCAGTTGTTGAAATTCAGTTTTTAATTTTAAATGTATGTCTGAAAATAAATCTTGCTGTCGGCAGGCTTTACAACTTTAAACGCAAACTCTTTCGCAAACGGCTTGTTAAGAACTTACTACAACGATTATACAGGTACAAATGTATTTGGCGGATGCAGTACAAGTTTTAATACGGTTAAAGGCATTATAGATGGTGCAAACACTTGATTTGCAAAATAACAATTTAAGAATTCACAAATTTACACCGCCTTGCAGAGTGATTAAGCTTTGCAGGGCGGTATTTTAAAATGGTATTGATGAATATTTAATTGTATGATAAGATAAAAAAGGAGTTGATTTTTATGAGTGACACAATAAATGATTTTTTCGACAGCTTAGAAAAAGAAAATCTTTCCGGTAAAGAAATGAGAGAAAAACTAGATGAGTTTATAAAGCAAAATAATATTGACTATGAAGATTTGGCAGATGAAGAGATTTATATTATTATTTAGATATGGCTTTTCAAGCCGAAACCGAACAAGAAGCAATAAAGTATGCTAAAAAGGCTTTGAAGATTGAGCCTGATAATATTGACGCACAGGTGATAATTGCAGAAAATTCAATATATGATCATATAAAGCTGCTTAACAAGTTTGAAAAGATAAAAAAGGCTGCCGAACAGAAACTTGTTGAGGAACATTTATTAACAGAGGAAAATATAGGGGATTTTTGGCTGTTAACAGAAACCCGACCCTATATGAGATTGCTCTATAATCGTATGCGGTTGTTATTGGATTGCGGAAAAATCGGTATGGCAAAAAATGCTTGCTTGGAAATTTTGGATTTGAACAATGATGATAATTTAGGTGCAAGATTTATTTTAATGCATATTTACGCATATTTTGAAGATGAAAAATCAGCGGTTAAGTTGTTTGAAAGGTATGACTGCCAAAAATCGACGCAATTTTTATTGCCTTTGTCAACTTTATATTATAAGCTTGGAAAAACTCGCAAAGCTGCAGCTTATATTAAAGAACTTGTCAATATAAATAAAGATACACACAATTTCTTTAATCGTTTGGTGATAGGCGAAGATTTGTCAGACATTGAGTTTGGTATGTACGGTTATCGTGCAAATTCTATTGAAGAACTTGCAATTGATGTTACAGATAATAAGTTTCTTTTTGTAAATTGCGGTGTTTATTTTAAATGGGTATTAAAAGCAATTAAGAGTATTGATTAATAAAAGCCTCGCCAAAATCATTTAACTTGGCGAGGTTCTTTTGTACCAAGGCGTGTAAAGCTGTTGCTGTCAAGTTTTTGAATTTAATAACCCTATATAGTTGTCTGCAAGAATTTTAATATATTTTATTGCAGTACATTAAGCAAAGACCAAATTTTCTTTATGAAGTGTAATAATGTTATTATATTTGTTTAAATATGTGTTTTTATGTCTAACAACATTAAAATGATTTATTTTTCAAAAATTCCTTGACAAATTACGCAAAGTTTGATATAATACATCTTGTCTTGAAAATTAAACAGATATAGGGGTATAGCTCAGTTGGTAGAGCAGCGGTCTCCAAAACCGCGTGCCGAGGGTTCAAGTCCTTCTGCCCCTGCCAAAGAAAAACGGCTTAAACACTGCGTTTAAGCCGTTTTTTTTATATAAATAATCAGGCGGAGCGTGGTCTAAAATACCACTTTTGATCTTCAAATTATGTTTCAAACTTCTCAAACGGTCTCAAAAATTCCAACAAGTCCGTCTGCTACATCATCAAAATAGCATCAATAATCTTTTATATTGTATTTTCAAATTCATCAATATTAACACTTTAATGGAGGCTTTTTATTTGAATAGATATGTATATTTAAGCGATTTGGATTCTGTTTGCAATAGTCAAGAAGAAATTAAATATGCTTTAGATAAAACATTATATGAAAACATAGTTTTAAATGGAGATATTGTTGTACTATCCTTTAACCAACTGGCTGACTCAAATTTCATTATATCATTTTTGAATGATAATGTAATGAAAGAGGTTTTGATAAATCTTTTTGAATGTGGAAGAATTGTAGTATCAAAATATAAGTCTAAAGACATAATTATTTCATCTGCTGTCAGATATATAATGCAACAAATAGACAAACAAATCAAATCCTTAGAATTATCTGAAAATAACGATTTTATTTTTTCTGCTATTAACTGCCTAAACATAGAAAATAATAAACAAAAGATAATCATATTAACGATATTAAAAGAAACACTTATCTATAACGACTTAAATTATCTTTGTAAAGAACTGGGTTCTAAAAGTTTATCGAATGAAATAGATATTTCCGAAAACGATATCCTACTGCTAAAAAACTATGCTGAATTTTTAGTTAGGATAAGTTTAGGTAATATTAGTTACATAGATGAAAAAACTGAAAAAATTACTAAATTTACTGAATGTGTTGATATAGCTTGTTCGGCTTTGAAAAGTACAGATTTAGATGTATATAAAGAATTATCTGCGTTAAAGGAAAAAATCTCATACCAAGAACAATCACGCTCTAAATGGATAAAAGAACACAATAAGAATATTAAGGGGCTACAAGAGGTTGAAGCAGTAATAAATACTTGTTATAACTTGGCTGTTGAAAGCAGTATTTCTACTATTATTTCAATTGATGATACAGAAGATAAAGAGAAGTATTTTTTAAAAAGATATAACCAAATACTAAATAACTATCAGTTAAACAATCATCAATATTTTTCATCTAAACAAAAAGATGAATTGTATGAATTTACTGATACTCAGAGAGAATACTGGGAAAGTGCAATTCGTATTATCAAAAATGAGAATTTCAATAACAACAGTAATAGTTCTTGGCAAGAAAACATTAAAGAATATAGAACAGCACGGAAAGCCCGTTACTTTGTTGTATGGCTGCTGACATTGTCAATACTTTATTTTTCAGGACAAGTAATTGATGTAACACTTGATACATTTAATGGTTATGTGAGTATTTCGGGAATCATACTTGATATTATTGCGATAATTTTTGGCGATGCTGTTGGATATTTCTTGAAGGTTTCAAACTTAATTGAGTTATTTTTTGATAAAAAACAAAGGTTTGACATGAGAAATTGCAACAATATTGTAAAACACAAATACTATGATAAGGAGGTCCCAAAAGTATATGTCGCTAACAACAATAGATAAATATCTTAATTTAGTACATACTCGACCACAGTCTTTTACTCAAGGAAAATTGAAAATAATCACAAACAAAAGCATTCTTATGAAATATGAAAATCAGAACAAATGTGACCTTGGATTATTATATGAGAGTACATATCATTTATTGGTTAAAGATTTAGTAAGTGATGGCAATAGTTATTTTGCTTACGAAAGAATAATTAAACAAAATTCGGACAATGCTGTTGTAACAATTCCTATATATCAGGGTAAATTTGTATTACTAAACCAATTTAGGCATTCTATGAGAGATTATCAGCTTTGTTTCCCGCGAGGTTTTGGAGAACCCAATCTCTCTATTAACGAAAATGCCATTAAGGAGTTGCGTGAGGAATTGGGAGTTAATGTATTATCATGCTCCGTGATAGGTAAGGTAATTGCAGATAGCGGATTGTGTGGTGAAAAAGTAAATATTTGTCTTTGCAAAATCACAAAACCAAAATTAATGTATAACTATGAGGGTATCAACAATATTAAAATTACAAATACTGAAGAATTAGTTTCATTAATTAATTCTGAAAAAATTAATGATGGCTATACTCTTTCTGCCTTTAGCTTATATATTGCAAAAAAGAATTTTAAATATAATCATTTATAATTCAAACCCATCCGTTATCCCATTCAGCTTGGTCAAATCTCTTTTGACATAATACAGTTCTGTGATTTCGGAAGTTGTATGACCGAGCAAGTCAGCTACCTGTCGTGGAGTTAGGGCTTTTATTGTGCCGTTCGCTTGCTTTATGCCGTTTACGAGATTAGTGGCAAAGGTGTGGCGGAGTGAGTGCAAGCCTTTGGTTTCTATGCCTGCGGCTTTGAGGATTCTGTAATAGCGTTTCCTGAAATTTACAGGTCGGGTGAAATTTCCGTTTTCATCGGGTATCAGTGGTGAGTCTTCTCCGAAGTAGAATTCATTTCTTAAATCAAGTATCATTTCAATCGCAGTATCGTTCAGCGGAACATCTCGCTTGCTTGTGGCACTTTTCAGCTTGCCGACCTTAACCTCTCGTTCTTTTTCTGCTGTTACTCCGTCACGCTTTGATATTTCCTTTACACCTCTGTTAAGGTGCATAACCCTGTTTTCAAGGTCAATGTCGCTGTTCAGCAGTCCGAGTACCTCGCCTGTTCTCAATCCTGTGTTCAGCATAAGAATATATGCAGCGGCTTGATGATATTTTCTCTTGCCGTTTGAGAATGTGCTGAACGCTTCATCTTTGAATATTTTAATCTCTTCCGGCGTGAATACCGTTATGGTTTCGCTCGTCGGAAGATTTTCTTTGTCCTGAGCCGCAAGAAAGTTACTCTTTTTAATCATCGGAGCACTTATCATTGGATTTCTGTCAATGTACTCTTGTTGAGTAAGATAGCGGAAATATTCATTCAGCACATTATGCACTTTCTTAACCGTAGTGTAAGCATAGCCCTCGTTCATTTTATCGTTAAGTAACTTTTTGATATCCGCCGACTTAACATCTCCGACTACTTTATCCCCGATATACGGATATATTTGATTTTTCGCCGTACATTCGTATCTGTCGTAGGTGGTGCGTTCAACAGACGGAAACTTAAACACCTCAAGCCAGTTCTGCATACTGTCACTAAGCCTTTTCTTTGTTTCCTGCGACTCAATTATTGAGTCATTAAACGTCGCAATATATTCCGTCATTTTCTTATTGACCTCGGCTTTTGTTGTACCCGAAAAGCTTTTCCTTTTCCGTTCGCCTTGCTCATCCATATACCAAACAACACCGCCCCAACGGTTATCCGTCCTTTTGAAAGCATTGCCGTTAGTAAGTAATTTCCTTGTTGACATAATATCAAGCCTCCTTTTCAAGTACAACAACATACCATAAATGAGTCTGAATATCCAGACCAAATTTTAAACTCTCAAAAATTTCCCGTGTCGGTTTAAATTTAAAATTTCGATTACTTTCCTACTGATTGCAACAAAATCGCAACACGGGCGACACACGGCTCAACAGAGGGCTTACATTGACATTGTAAATCCCTGCCCTTCATCATTTTCAATATCATTCTGATTAACCGTTCTGTCGGTTTTCAGTCCGTGGGCAAGCTTTTTCTCTTCAAGCTTGGATTTCAGTTTGCTGTCAACCTGACCGAATAATTTAGCTCGTTTACGCTTGCAACTGTTTGCAATCAATTTTGCGAGTGTGAGGACTATTCCTGAAAAAGTTTGCTCAACACTTGATTTATCAATTCCCATTGTCGGAGTTGCCTTGGATAATAAACTAATCGACTTCAAGATGTAATTTTTAATACTTCTGAACTCCTTGTTATCTTCAAGCGGTATATCGGGCTTTTCTTTATCGTAGTACAGCGACAATTTTTCTCTGTTGATTTCATTCCACTTTGAATAGAGCTTTGACAAATTTTTATCATTTGCAAGTTCGGCTACAATACTATTAACGATTTCTTTGATTGATTTTGGAAGATAGCCGTACATCAACCTGCCGTTGTAACTTTTGAGCTGTTCAGCAAGTTTTCTGAACAGCTCAACCATTTCATCTGAAACATAAACATCTGAATCAATATTTGAAATTAAATCATCAATTACATTCTTTGCCTCATTTTTCATCTTGTCACGGATTTCTGTCTGCATTTCAAACAGCTTGTACTGTTCATTTCTGAATATATCATTACCAAATACACTTCTCATACTTTCGATACCTTTGTTAGTGAGATATCCTTGTCCTGATTTAGAATACACCATAAGATGTATGTGCGGATGATGAGTTGTATTATGAAATGCTCCATACCATTGCAAGTCGCTCGGCTATATCTTGTGTGCCTTGGCAATTTCAAGAATGTTTCGCCTTACTAAGTTTTTCCACGCATTTGCATTGTTGTAGCCAAGTCTTTCAGCATCTTCTCTTTTAAGACTTATCACATGAGTCCACACAATTCCATTGTGATTTGAAACTTCATCCGCTACCTCATCAAGATTTATCTTGTCGTCAGTTTGCGAAAACAATCCGTGTTTACCTAACTTCTCAACACCCGGTCTTTCGGCATAATATGAAACTAACTTTTTAACACCGTCTATTCTGCCCGCATTGCGTTCAAGGAATTCGTTGAGAAACTCCGTTGCATTAACCTTAGTTTTATTTTCAAGATAAGACTTCATCTCGGGATAATCCCAAGCTTCCGGAACGGTTTTAAGTGCAGTACATATTAAATCATTCTGTTTCTTAGTCGCAGGCGAATAATCAATGCCCTTCGGCAATTTTTCAACACTCTCACGAGTGCCCATATATTTTATCAGCTTACCTGCATTTGATGATGCAGGATTTTTAATGTACCGACTTGTAAAAATTATTTTAGGCATTTATTAACTCTGTTGAAATTTGTATGCATCTTCAAAGGTGATTATACCATTGTTCCTTGTGACTTCTTCTGCACAGAGATTATTGAGCGCCGACAATGAATGATTATCAATCTCGTTGGTAGCTGCAACAACATTACTTAGCTTTGCCTGTTCAACAGCCACCTTAAAAAGCATCTCAGAAATATTTTTCTCAACACTTTCAATCTCACTTTTAATAGTCTGAGCGAGTATTGGCGAGAGATAATCAATACATTTCTTCTGATGAAGATAACCGATATAGAAATTAACTGCCTGACAGACAAAATCACTTTTTGAAGTTGCGTTTGCTGTATTAAGCATTTCTGTCATTTCTTCTACCATTGAAGGCTTCATCCAATAGGCATATTTCTTTTTATTTTCGCTCATTTCTGATAGACCCCTCAAATTCTGATTTTTGACATACTGCAAAACCGCATAACAGTCGGCTCTGCCGTCTGATGTGACACCGTGGGGAGACGCCCCACTTTAACCTGCTTTTCATAGTTTTTTTCTAAAAGGAGGTTGTTTGATTGTTGGGTAAGCATAAGAAAATGACCATTTCCGAATTTGAAAAATGGTCAAGGTTTGCGTCAAGTTTGAGGGATAAGGCGATTGCAAGAGAGATTGACTTTGAACAGTATTATGCGGATATACGGAAGTAGCTTATCTTTGTTTATAGCGACGCAGATTTTGAATATGCGTAATCATAAAACACGCATCTTCAACATTAAACTTTATAGAATTAAAGGCTTAGCATTTTATAATCAAAATCACTCCAAAGAAATCTTCCCATCTGCAATATAATATGTTTTATCACAAAGTTCCTCAATATCCCCCTTAACATGAGACGTTAAAATAACTATACCCTTTTCTTTATGTTTACGAATTAGATTTTTCGTAAGTTCAACACTTTTTGCATCAAGTGCATTCATCGGTTCATCTAATATTAACACCGTTGGGCTATGCATAAAAGCCTGTATCAATCCCATTTTTTGCTTTGTGCCCAAAGACAAATTTTTATATTTGATATTTGCAAATTCTGTGATATTATAAAAATTGAGCCAAACTTTTAAATCAATATCATTTTTATTTTGACACATTGCTCGCACTGCATTTAAATTTTTTATCAAACTATAATGTGATATAAATTGAGGGTTTTCTATTAAAACTCCTGCATCTTGTATATAGTTTCCTCTTTTGCGAATTTCAGTTCCATTTTGAAAAACATGACCTGAAGTTAATTTAATATAACCGGCTAATGCTTTCAAAATTTGTGTTTTTCCGGAACCATTTTGACCTACCAATCCGTAAATATTATTCATCTCAAAATTGAGATTTATGTCACTTAAAACAACTTTGTCACCATATTTCTTTTTTCCGTTTTTAATTGTTAATTTCATGATTCATCCTCCCTTAATTGAACACCCAATGTAGATACCGAGATAAAAAATAATGTTATGCAGATAAGCAATGCAATTATTGGATTTAATAACAACATTCCTTGTAATAGAAATATAGCAAAAGAATATATAAGAACAATTAACGCATTTTTACTGATAAGTTGACTTATCGAAAACAAAATCCATTCTAATAAAAATAATTCAACACAAGTTAACAATACTGATGCTGTATCACACTCAAAGTTACAAACAATAAAATATGTAGATATTACTGCTGCTATCATTGTTACATATTCTTTTATATATCGTATTGTAATTAATTTTATCAGTCTTACTTCATATTGTATACGTCTATTCGAATGACCTTTTATAATACTTCTCGCTCCATCAGCTAAATCTGATGATAAGGAAATAGTTGAATAAAAAGAAATAGAAAATAACCCCAATATTGATACTACCTTTACAAAATCAAAATAGGTGTTTCCCATTTCATCAGCAGAATAAAATGAAAGCAATCCTTGCCTGATAAATGTATTTAGCGATACATTATTAGCGCCACTTAATGTAATATTGTTTATCAGAAGAAAAGACAATAAGCCTATCATAACAATTTGCATAATCTGCAAAACACATTGTTTTAATAATCTAAACTTCATATGATACCACACATTTGGAAACAAGATATATTGCTATATAAATTAGATAGGGAGAAAAAATCTGTATTATATTTAAATTACTATAAGATGTTATCATTAATGATGTCATTGGAACAAATTCAAAAGGCAAAAAATAGTATAAAATTGGCGACAATACCCATAAAAAGAGTACAAAAAACAAAGCTCCTTTTATAAAGCTTTTCATAACATCGACCAAGTAGCATGCAAAAATTCCGTTTATAAAAATCGAGATTGACTTTATAAAACCATAAAATACGGCGTATAATACAGGATTTATTATTATTTTGCTTAATATTGAATCGTTTGAAAAATCTGTTTCTAAATTTGAATACGAAAAACCTGATGAAAAAGCCGATACTAAAATAACAGTCAAATATACCAATAAGAAAATAACAACAGGGATTAATGCGCATGTCGATTTTAAGACAAGCAGCTCACCGGAATATAGTTTATTTTTGCCTATGTTGTATTTGACCATTCTATTTTTTATATTATAATAATTGTAAACAGTAATTAATATTATAATAGGAAGTGCAAATGATTGATAAAAGCTGAAATTAAATAGAGAAACATCATATGACAACATTGAATTAATAACGTGTTGCTTTATTTCATCCCCATTCACATTTGCTAAATCGGGAGCATTAATGTCAAAAGTAAAATAAGTTGTGATTACATCCCAATATACACATATAATCAGACCCATTGCTAAAACAGGAAAAATCCATTTAAACGAAAAGAAATGATAATATTTTTTCATGTAAATCTTACCTCAATAATAAAAATTTTATATATTATAAAACGGGCATACATTGGTCTATATTATTTTTTGATTACTTGTTATTAACTTTCGTCTGGAGACCAGCTTCCTGTTAATGCAACTGCACCATCAAACCAATTTTCTCTAGACATTTGCAGAGCGTAAATATATCCCCCAGAAGCCCAGTTAGGATATGAATATCTGAAACCACATGTGGATCGATATTCTTCGCTTCGCGCGTCTCCATTAGAATTAACAATTCTATTCTTTATTTTTATGTTGGAAAGACTTCGACTAGGTTCAAGATTAATAACATAGTTTCTGTTATTTACCGCTTTTGTTAAGTATCCAGTTTTAGCATATGACGATGTAACTCTAAAATTTGAAAACTCTCCAATTTCTCTTGCGAATGCTGTAGTTGATGTAAACATTGCAATAGCCATTGCTATTGCCGCAACTTTTAAACCCTTTTTCTTCATTTCTTCAACCGTCCTTTCAGACCATATATACCCGTTTTACTAACAACTTTTATAAAATAAATTCTACAATGTCAAAAAGTTCTAATCCGTTTCATTTGAATTTTTCTTATTACAAGCAATAATGTACTTACATATATTCCAAAAAGCACTGAAATTGCTATGTTAATAAAGCCAAACAAAAACAATGTATCAGAAATTACTAATAATACTAAAGCTATAATAATTGCTACTCCTCTATATATATTCTTTTCTTTATTATTTAGGAGTTTGTTATCAGTATCTAAAGGCGCAATAACACAAATAATAAATACACATATTAAACCTATTAAAATTATTATCTGTCTGATTATTCCACAGTGAAAGAATAAAAATATTTTTATTAGCCATAAAACAGAAATCATTGCAATTAATGAAAAAACATAGCATTTTGAAGGTGTTTTAGCATGGTAGCCGCCTGCAAATTTGCGTATTACAATGTAAGCACAATAGAAAGTCAGACTTTCAATTAATAAATTGAAACACAAACCTAATATCATAACAGTTGCAATATGTATTAATGATGATAAAATAATATTTAAAGCATATTTGTAAATCTCTTTATCTTCGTTTTTTATGAAGTCGTTTGAAACAAAAAACTCTATAAATTTTGAGCCGATCTTTTCCATTATTTTATCTTTTTAAATTCATCAAGTTTTGCCGGAGTCTTAGGCTGATACATTACAAAGCAAGTGGATGTATTTGCATTTATTGAGAGTGCTAATGTAAGGCAAGCAATAATTGCAGGCGAAATTTTGCAAATAATAGTTTTAATTATCTTCATAGTATTATTTCCTCCTTGCGTTGAAATTTTAACACATAATAAAAATAAAAACATCATTTTTGCAAAAATGATGTTGATTTCGTTCAATGTGATGTATTTTCTGAATTTTTTCGGTAAAATTTGAAATTTAAAATCTAAAATAATGATATTTTTTAAAATATATGTTATAGTTATTACATAATTCTCGGGAGGTTTTCCTTTGAAAGTATTAATTTGTGACGATGATAAATATATTGTCAATGAAATCAAAAACAATCTGAATGCATATACCGATAAACACAAAATAGCTTTTGATATCGATTCATTCTATAGCGGCATAAATATACTTAACAGCAATAACAGATATGATATGGCATTCATTGATATTGAAATGCCGCTGGTAAACGGTCTTACTTTATCCACACAATTAAAAAAGGTAAACTCCAATATAATTATTTTCATAATTACTTCCCACGAGGCTTATCTTGACGACGCAATGGATTTGGATGTGTTTCGCTATCTGTCAAAGCCTATTGACAATGACCGTTTTTTCAGAGCATTAAATACGGCTATTAACTATTATCATTCCAATACTCAAATAATAACTCTTGAATACTATGACGAGTATTATTCTGTTTTCACAAGCGATATAGTATATATAACTATTGAAGAAAGAAAGGCTGTTATTATAACACGGCAGAAGAAGTATTATACAAATAAAAAATTAAGTTATTGGAAAGAAAAACTAAAGGATTACGATTATTTTGCACAACCGCATTACAGCTATCTTGTTAATCTGAGGTATGTCTCGGATTTTAATAAGACTCAGCTTAATATTAAAGTAGATTTAAAAACTGAAACTCTACCTATATCTCGAAGGAACTATTCAAACTTTAAAAAGGCATATTTTGCATACATAGGGGTATAAAAATGGTATATACAATTTGCTATGCATTTATTTTTCTTGCAGAAATTCTGATATCACTATTTTATTTTGAAAATAAATTTGAAAGAAAGGCAAGTAAAAAGTTTCTGATAATCTCATTACTGGCAACTTATGCAATTCTGTACTTTGCAAGGCTGTTTAATATAACCGTTATAAATATGCTCACATTTTTTGTCTGCAATTTCTTTTTGCTTCGTCTTTGCTACAAGACAAAAATAAAGTCCGCAATATTCCATTGCAGTATACTTTTAGTATTTAATGTTACTACAGAATCTGTTGTTATGTTATTCTCAGCTGCCATACTCGGGACTGAACTACTCGCCTGTCTTGATAATTCGGTAAACCTTATTTTTCAATCAACCATCAGCAAACTGCTTTATTTTTCTTCAATGTATATACTGTCTAAGGTATCATCAAATGAGCGTCGTAAGGAAAGTCCTGCTACGTCGCTTATGCTGTTTCTTCTGCCAATATCAAGTACTCTGATTATATATGCAATATTATATTCACTTGCAGAATATGAATTAGGACAAGTCTTTTTAACCTTGCTTTTAATTGGCATAGTGGTGTTGCTTTTTTCAAACATAGCGGTGTTCTGGGTTTATGAATTCACTCTAAAAACTCAGAGCCGCAATATGGAATTGGAATATGAAAAGCAGAAACTAAAATCTGCAGCTGAGTATTACGATTTACTCAATGAGCAGAATGAAAACTCAAAAATTGTTATGCACGACATAAAACGGCATTTAAACGCCATTAAGAGCATTGCCAAAGACAAGTCTGTTACAGAGTACATAGACGATTTTATTGAAGACTTCAGCATAAATAAATCTGTTGATTATTGTAACAATCCTATGGTTAATTCTATAGTCAACAGGTATAAATCTGTGTGCGACAGGCTTGGGGTGAAGATGAATATTGACATCAGAAGTGCTGATTTTAGCTTTATGAGCGAACCCGACATAACTGCTCTGCTTGACAATCTGCTTGAAAACGCAGTTGAAGCGGCACAAAATACAGAGAACGGATTTATAGATTTTTCGGCTTTCGTCCGCAAAAATAAATATCTGTCAATACAGCTTACAAACTCTGTAAAGAATATTATAACCGTCAAAAACAACCGAATAGCATCGTCCAAAAAATCAGGCTCAATACACGGAACAGGACTGAAAAGCATTAAAAGAGTAGTTAAAAAATATGACGGTGAAATAAATATGAACTTCAATGAGGATGATATGACCTTCACATCAAATGTTGTGTTTGAAATTTCTCGACTAAACTATGAATATTGATTACAAAAACATTAATAAGAGGAGTTTCAACGCCTGATAAAGACAAAGAAAACACTTTAGAAATGACTTTGCTCTACAACAGCGGATTTTCCGATTTCTCTCCTAATGGTGTATTCAAGATTCACAGAATTATATTTGGTGATGTATATGAATGGGTGGGTAAACACAGAAGTAATAATATTAAGAAGCGTTAATTGTTGCTTTTAGAAAAGAGTGTATAGTATTCTAATTGGTATTGTATTGATAAAGATTTGAAGAGACTGTGCGGTACTGTCTGCAAGTGCAGGCTATGTCCGCAATGCTTTTGTTATCTGTTATTTTTGCGAGCATTCTGAATATGAATACTTCTTACCGCTATTTATTCTAAGCCGATTTAAGAGTCTGCTACTACAAATATCATCACAGAGATTACAATCCTTCACCTCATGAGTATATTGAGGATAAACAAAAATCTCTATTCTTTGTTTATTGCGGTGCAAATTTTGAGCTCTTGATTCCTTTACAATGAATTTTAATTATGTTATTATATGTAGCAACGAGGAAGTTAATTTGGCAGGAATTTTCCAATAGCATCAATAAAGCATCAAAACCACGAAAATGTAATTTTGATGCTATGAATTTGGCTTAAATAATGGCTTGTCTATGCAGTTTTGAGCTTTCAACAGTCGCTCCAAAACCGCGTGCCGAGGGTTCAAGTCAGCTGACTTCCCATAAGGAACATATAAATTAATTTTTTTACAGAGCAGGTAGTTTTCGCTATCTGCTCTGTTTTCTGCTGTAATTTTTTGCGATTGAATATCTCTCACCAGAACTTCCCTATGTGTGTCAGAAATATATCAATCTCATACTTTGCTCCTGAATTGTCTTTGCCATTTTCGTGTATGGTGATTTTGCTTACGAAAGTTCTCAGTATCTCGGGTGTCAGCTCTTCAATGTAAATGTACTTGTTTGCCAGAGCTATGAACCTGTCAACATTGCTTTCCTCTGTTTTGATTTCATTTATCTGATTTTGCAGTTCGGGTATCTTTGCTTTTAGTTCATGCAGTTCAGCAGTATAGCTGTCGGATAAAAGTCTGTACTGGTCATCGGGGATTTTACCAAGTGCGTTATCCTCGTACAGCTTTCTGAATATTACATTCAGCTCGTTTTGGCGGTTATTCAACTTATCAAGCTCGGTTATCTTCTGACTGAGCTTTTTTCGGCTTTCCGACAAACTTCTTTTACTGATGCACTCAACAAATTTGTTCTTTTCATTGACCGCATAGTAAATTGCCTGATTGATTTCCTCCCTGACAATTTCATCTAATACAATCTCACGGATTCGGTGCGGAAGAATACAATCGCCGTCCTTGTGTCTGCGATAGGAACTACACATAAAGTAATAGCTTTTGGGCTTTGGCTTGTTTCCGCTGTTGTAAGTAAGCCTTGCTCCGCAGTCTGCACAGTAAAGAAGACCACTATATTTATTGATATTTCCTGACTTTGTAATCCTCTTTCTGCCCTCACGAACTTTTTGAACAATATCCCAGGTTTCTTTGTCTATTATAGCTTCGTGAGTGTTTTCAAATCTGAATTGATTTTCTATGGGAACAACTTTCTTTTTCCTATCTTTGTAGGATAAAGTTGTGGTTTTACAATTCACCGTATGTCCGAGGTACACCTCATTTTCAAGCATACCGACAATAGTTTTTGTCGCCCAGCTGTATCGGTCTGTAATGTCAGTTTTCTGAATGATAACTCCGTCATTTTCATAGCGGTACACCGACGGCCTTGGAATTTTCTTTTCAGCAAGAACCTTTGCTATATTTCTCGGTCCCATTCCTGTGGCACAGAGTTGAAATATCAGTTTCACATTTTTAGCTGTTTCTTCATTGATAATCAAATGTCCTTTTCTGTCGGGATCCTTCTTGTATCCGTAGGGAATATGAGAACCAATGCGTTCTCCTCGTTCGGCTTTCGATTTAATAACAGCCCTAATCTTTTTGCTTGTATCTCGTGCAAACCATTCATTGAACAGATTTTTGAACGGTGCAAGCTCGTTTGATGAACTGTTCATATCTTGGCTGTCGTAGTTATCGTTGACAGCTATGTAACGAACATCTCTGTGCGGAAACTCCATCTCGATATAGTTACCTACGCTTATGTAATTTCTGCCGAGTCTTGATAAGTCCTTTGTAACCAGAGTATCAACCTTATTCTCTTCAATCAGATTAAGTATTTTCTGAAATGCAGGGCGGTCAAAGAATACTCCCGAATATCCGTCATCAACAAACACCTCAATATTTCTGAAGCCGTTTTCAATTGCATATTTCGTAAGCATTGCCTTTTGATTTTCTATGCTGTTGCTGTCGCCCTCTTTCTCATCCTCCTGTGAGAGTCTGCAATAGAGAGCTGTGATTTTTTCTTCTGTTGTAATTAAATTATCCATTTGTCCTCCTTGTCTGTATCAAACCGCTTTATAGTTATTTTTTTGCAACGCAATCATACTCCTAAGCAGTTTGAATATCCAGACCAAATTTCAAATATCAAGATGCTTTTTCAATTTCCTGCATCATAAGATATTTCAAGTTATCCTCTGCTGTCCGATTGGAATTCATATCAAAGATTGAGTTGACAGAGTATGTAACTCCGTTTATCCTGTAATCTTTGTGTGAAATCATTTTGTTATCTTCCACAATAACCATTCTGCTTCGTTTCAGATGACCGGCTACCGCAGAGTTATAATTTTCTTCCTTTGGAATTCTGAAGTCATTAATATCTTTCATTAAACCTCCGTTCTGATGAAGCTACATATTCAGATTAAATCCCATTTCTTCATCTTCGTATTCAATATTTTCTTCTTTTGATATTGCACCTGCAATCACACCTACAGCAAGTCCTATTGCTGTACCAATATCACTTCCGTTCTGCTCGGCTTCAATCCGCTTTCTGCGTTCTTCTTCATCCTCCGACTCATCATCAATTATCCGAGAAAGTGATTCAGCAAGAGAGTTGACACCGCCGAGGACAGCACGGTTAACGCTATCCATTTTAAAGTTGTCATTAGAGTTGACCTCTTCACCTGTGACGCTATTGCTGACTCCAACTCCTGACCTTTTTGCAAGGTATTGTTCAAAAATTCCTCTTGACTCTTCCCAGCCTGTTCTAAAATTTTCGTCATATGCGTCTGTGTAGATTTGATTTCTTTCAGAGTCTGTTCCGAAACTTTCTTCAGTTCCGTCTGGCAGTTCTGCGAGATTGTTTTCATATTGTCTTTGTTGATTTCCAGAATCCTCTCCAGATAGTCCACCATCTGGTCGTCCGTTGAGATTTTTGAAATCATATTGTACAGCTCCGGCTGAAAGGTTATTGCTGTTCTCAAAAGATTGAGTTCTTCCTCTCTCACTTGTGACGGAATCGAAATTACTTTCGTTTCTCCTGAGAGCAGTTCTATCGCAGTCAGTGAGTTGCTGTTTCTCTGTTTGAGATTTTCCAAAATATTGTTCTTGCCTGTATCTGAATTCATTTTCCATGCTTCCTTTCAAATATTTACCATTGTGCAGTTTAATATCTCTGCACTTCATTTTATTCGGGCATTGATAGGTGATGTATTTCCTGTCATCTGTCCAGGTTACCGAGTAACCCATAATCGACATTGCGTTTATGAAATCTTCTTTGCTCCCACTTATGTTCATAGCTTTATCTATGTCATTCATTAATTTAAATTTCCAGCTTTGACCTTTGACTGCCGTGCGGTATTCTCTTGTTGAGATTTTTATACCGTCCTTGTTGTAAGGCACAAGAGTTAAAAGATTATGCTGTCTGCATATCTCATCGCTCAAGACTCGTAATGATTTAAGTGTATTTGGATTCTGCCGAAGCTTTTTACTGCTTTCAAAACTGACAGAGTTGATAACAAAGTGGGAATGAATATGCTGTGCATCACAATGAGTTGCGACTAAAACTTCATATCCTGTCCACGCTTTCCCGGCAAACACTAAAGCAACCTCATGAGCTTTATGCGGAGTAATATTTTCTTCGGGTGAGAAGGATTGAACGTACTGATAAAAATTCATTCCGTCAGTTTTACCGTATGATTTTTTAGTAGCCATAAACTCTTTGAATGCATTTTCACCGTCACAGTTAATTCCGCTGACAAGTCTTTGATTTGAAATCTCATCATAGACTTTCTTATCCTGACAACAGTAATCAATTACACCTTTCATTGCACTTATGGATTGCTTGGACTCTCGAATATATGTCACGGTCGCCATTACTTATCCTCCGACAGTTTTATGATTGCATCATAGATTTTCCTCTGCATATCAATTACTTCTTCAAAATTATACGAACAAAAAGCACCGCTGTTTATCTTTCGTGTTATCTGATTCAGGTTGTTTCCAATCCTTTTCAGCTCAACAAGCAATGGTTGCAAGTCAATGACTTTGATTTCACTTTGCAATGAAGATTTCAAAATATATTCAGTCAATGTCATCTTAGCTTTCTTTGACTTTTTATTGATTGCAGATTTTTCAGAATCAGTTAATCTGATACTTAAAGTTTGATTTCTCTTACGATTTTCTATTTTTATGCACCTCCGTAATAAAGTGGGTCCGGGCTTCGCTCGGTTTTATGTGTTCGGCGGACAGCCAGGCGCTCTGCTTGCCCCGGACAAGTCCGGGAAATGTAGCCCCAACCTCAGCTACTAAAAATAAAATTTCAATTCTGCCGTAAATTCGCCCAAATTTCGATTTTCGCTTACAGTCGGGTACTTTCTCACCCATGACAAAATAATCGCACAAAACGCCTCACGTTGGCTGACACGGCTCTTTGCGTGACAGTGTGACGGAAGGATTGACACTTGGCTTTGTATCATATTTACCGTCACTAATGTCACTACCGTCACCGTGCTTTTCAATTTTAATAAATCTCCCTTGATTAGTTCTTCCAAATTCACAGCTGTACCCCAGACTGCAAAATTGAGAATGAAATTTCAGAAGTCTTTTAGAAAGTATCGGCGGTGCTATTTCAGTTCCGTCGCTTTCTTTGATAAGCTCTGCAAGCTCGGTTGCCGTTCCCTTAAAAGATTTTTCAACAGCAGAAGAGAAATAATTATCTACGGTAACTACAACCTCGTCAAGCATTTTAACGGTAGCTTCTTCTCCGTTGTGCTTTGACCATACGAAACTCTTTTCTGAAAACTCAAGCGGTATTTCAATCGTTTCAATATCTCTGCCAGAGCAATACAGCGTTGCAAGGTTGTCTGTTCGTTTCGGTCTGCTCAAAACAAAAACAGTATCAACTGCTCCCGATAAACCGGTTGAACCCGAAAGCATATTCAGAGGATCGTCGTCCCTCTGCTTTCTCAGATGATGCACAAGCAAAATTGCAATATGGTTTTTATTTGCAATCTCTTTCAGGAAAGTCAGGTCGTCATAATCACTTGCGTATGGATTGCTTTTTGTATCATTGTTTCTTATCCTCTGCAAAGTATCAATCGCAATGAAAACTGTATCCGGATGTTCATCAATAAAATTTTCTATCTGCCTGTTCAAGCCGTCATCAATACTTTTTGACAATATTGCAAAGTGCAGATTGTTTGGAGCTTCGTCTGTGATTTCAAGAAGTCTTGATTGCAATCTTTCAAAGCTGTCCTCAAGTGCAAGATACAAAACCGTTCCTCTGCGTGTTTCATAATTCCAGATAGGTTCACCGTTTGCAATTTGCAGACACATCCAAAGCACAAGCCACGACTTTCCTATCTTTGGTGAACCACCCAGCAAATGTATTCCCTGCGGAATCAGGTGTGATACAATAAACTCAGGTGAGTTCAACGGCGAATTCAAAAGCGTTTCACCGTCAATAGTTTTCAGCAAATCATTTTCTCTTAACAATTTTAATCCTCCCTTGTTTTAATTTCGTTGGTATAGAATTTGAATTTTTATACCGACATGATATAATGATAAAATAGCGGATATCATATTTAAATAAAAAGTAAACTTTCACAAAAACGCAAAAGTTTACTTTTTGACAAAAGGAAGATTCATTGTGTTGCAAGAAAAATATTTATCGGTTAGTATAGATGATGAGGGAAATTTAAAAAGAATATTTCACACTGACAGCAGTGCAGAAAAGTTGCCTGATACAACTGCCGTTGACGAAGTTCTTGATTTTGCAGGAATTATGCTACAGCGTTTTCTGAGCAACGCTGAATTAACTGATTATTTTCAAAATCAGTACATAAAAAATAAAGAACTGAAGCACTGCGTGGATTTTTATGCTTTCAATCACGCAGTTCAGTTGGTCAACGATTATTGGACAAGGAAAGATATATGTCCAAGCTTTATCGCAAGTGATGAACTTAAGACAGCCATCCTTCATATTGCAAATCTACACTTCTCCATTAATAAATTTCTATATCGCATCAATGAGAGTATTGATATGGAGCTTGACGATAGTTTTAGCTTTCTCAGCAATTTTGATTGCAATATAAAATACAGCTATAACGAGAAGAAAAATTCTATTGAAACGGAATATCATTTCCAGTATCCAGATGACTATTATAAATTTCTTCTGTTGCACTTTGTAAGGCTAAAGCCGAACATATCGAAATGCCGGCTTTGTGGAAGATATTTTAAAACGAAAACCAAAAAGAAAAATAAGTACTGTGGAAATACCCTCGGTGACGGAGCAACCACATGCAGAGTTTTTGCACCAAAACTTTTCTCGAAGTCCGATATAGAAATCCTCTTTGAAAAAGTCAATCAGAGAATGTATAAGCGTTACGAACGGGCGTTAAGCTTGGAAAAGAAACCTTCTGCAAAGGATCTGACCTATACTCAGTATTGCGATTGGCACGACAACGCTATCAAAGCCAGAAACGATTGTATGGATGGGATTATCTCGTTTGAGCAGGCGTCAAAAATTATAGATATTGAATAAAGCAAAACAGACAGGAGCACCACCTTTGATGTGTTCCTGTCTGTTTTTTGATGTGATATTATTTGGAAATTATTTCTATTTTGAACTTATCACTTCAATGATTATCTTTGCTCCCAACTGAAATCCACTAATAAAATCATCTCGCTCACAGATTTCAGAAATTTCACGATTGCAATCCTTGTATTTTTCAAAGGTTTCTTTCTGCTCATCAGAAAGAGTTACCGTAAGCTTTTCTTCATTCCTGTTGAGCAGTTTCAATAGCTCCTTGACCTCATCATCCAGTCTTGCACATTTTTCTTGAGGGAATAAGTTTCCGTAATATAAATCTTCAAGTGTGTTCATTGTCGCACCGCCTTTCAGCAAGCAACAATATCACAACTGTTTTCAGAAGTCCAGACTTTTTTATATAGCAATAACAGATCAGCAATTGGTCAGCTTAAAAATAACAGGAAATAGTTTTTTTAATTCAAACTTTTTTCAGTGACACATGAGAGAGAATATGATCTACAGTTTGTTTTTGTCTGTAATGATTATATTGTCACCGAAAAAATCTGGCTTCTCTGAAAAATTTTGTGAATTTATTGCAACTCAATGCAAACCGTGATATAATATGCTATTATATACCAAATATCGACAAAATATACTTAATGGAAGTGGATTATGTATGAACAAACTCAGAGAAAACAAACCTACTGCCGATGTGCTGATGGTTTCAATGAGGGCAATGGGATATTCTTTTGAAAGTGCTGTTGCAGATATTATTGATAATAGCATAAGCGCCCTTGCAAAAGATATTTCTGTCAGATTTCCCATAGATCCTTCAGAGTGCTATATTGCAATATATGACAACGGTGACGGAATGACAGCAGAAGAACTCTTTGACGCTATGAAATACGGAAGCGAATCTAAAAGAGAAGGCAGAACAGATGATGACCTCGGCAGATTCGGGCTGGGATTGAAGGCCGCTTCCCTGTCCCAGTGCAGAAGACTTACTGTTGCAAGTAAGAAAAATGGTGTTGTATCAGCGTTTATATGGGATCTCGATGTAGTAGAACAAAAACGTGACTGGTATGTAATAGAATGCTCTCAGGAACAGACAAAGAATATCCGGTTTATTGATTGTCTGGAGAAGTACAACAGCGGTACTGTTGTTTTGTGGGAAAATTTTGATATTATTGAGAAATCTACAGGAAATGTATTTGGTACACTCAGCAATTATATGACACAGACATCCGACTATCTTTCTCTGATATTCCATCGTTTTCTTAATCGAAACGACAAATCGGCTGTAAAAATAAGCGTTAACAATTTTCAGCTCCGTGGTATTGATCCATTCCTTGAAAATCACAATAAGACGAATATACGTAGAGAAATAAAAATCACAATTCCGGATTCTGAAGGAAATGAGCATATTGTAACAGTTCAGCCCTTTATTCTTCCTTTTCAGAAAGATTTATCACCTGAAGATAAGAAACGATCAGGCGGTATCGAAAATTACCGTTCCAGACAGGGGTTTTACATATATAGAAATGAACGACTTATTGTATGGGGCACATGGTTCAACAGACATCGCGATGAACTCACCAAATACGCAAGAATCAGGGTTGATATTCCTAATTCTCTCGATGATATCTGGGGTATTGATATTAAAAAGCAGAGTGCTACTATTCCTCTTTCGATAAGAAAAAGGCTGACAAAAGCTGTTGATGAAGCTATGGATATATCCGTGCATAAGCAGACTTACCGTGGCAGAATAGCTAAAGTTGATGAGGAGCGGGATTATGTATGGGATCGTATCAGTCAACGGGACGGTTTATTTACATACCGCATTAATCGTGATTCAAAGGTATTTGACCTTATAAAAGAGACAATCAATGAAGAAGCATTGCCGTATCTTGATATGATTCTGGAAGAAATTGAGAACAATCTTCCGTATCAGCAGATTTACATTGACAAGTCACATAATATCATAGATGAAGAAACTACAGATGAAAGAATAGCTGATGTTGAAGCAAAAGCTGAAGTAATGATAAAATTTGCTGTCAGTGCAGGTGCTACGGATATAAACGGAATGATAGACAGACTATTTCTGTCTGAACCGTTCAGTAATTTTCCTGAGCTGAAAGATAAACTGAAGGAGAATCATAATGGTTAATCAGGAGAGAGTCAACAGTATTGTTGTCATAGTACGGAATCTGATTGAGGTAAGAGGTATTTCAGATAATCTTACTGAAGAAATAATAGATGAGCTCATTAAAGAAGCGATCGGCTTTGTCGGCATCAACTGTATTGATGAAGAACTGGAAGCGTGTCGTCGTGACCTGAAATACAGATATATGATAAAGTCCATACCAGGTAGCAAAATACTCAATGATTATAATCAGGATGAATAGTACTCGGATATAAAGGACGATATTCAGCAGAAATTCTGGTTAAGATATAAAGATTATCTGATTGATGAAAAACATTTCAGTCCGAATGTAGTCAGCAAACTCGGCAATGAAACGCTCGATCAGGATCTGATGAATTACCTGCTCAATCCGAATATTGAAACAGATACCCCTGTCCTCAGGAGAGGGCTTGTAATCGGTGATGTTCAGTCAGGTAAGACCTCTACATATATAGGTCTTATATGTAAGGCTGCCGATGCAGGTTTCAAGGTCTTTATTCTTCTTACCGGAACAATAGAATCTCTCAGAAAGCAGACTCAGGAGAGAGTTGAGGAAGGATTCATCGGTATTGATATGTCAGATCCGAATACTGGCGGTAAGCGTGTAGGTGTAGGACTGGACAATAAGGATATATTTGCTACGGCGCTTACTTCAAGGAATAACGACTTCACAGGAAATTCTGATAAAATTGCTGTTGCATTAAAGAATTTCAATGCAGTTGTCTTTGTTATCAAGAAACAGAAAGATGTACTTAACAAACTGACAAAATGGCTTATTAATCTAAATGCTGATACGCTTACAAAGAAAATCGATCTTCCTATGCTGATGATTGATGACGAGGCGGATAATGCTTCCATCAACACAAGCAAAAGCAAAGAAGATCCTACTACAATTAATCGGCTTATCAGAAATCTTGCTAATCTTTTTACCCGTTCAAACTATATCGGTTTCACCGCAACACCTTTCGCCAATGTATTCATTGATCCCGAAACGACTGAAGAAATGGAGAATCAGGATCTTTTCCCTGAAGATTTTATTGTTTCTCTTCCGACTCCATCAAACTACATCGGACCGGAACAGATATTTGCTGAAAACGGTGAATATCATTCTCAGCTGATCTACATCACTGATGCAGGTATAGAGGAGAGCGACGGATATTCTTTCTATTTCAAACACAAGAAGGAATGGGAAGGTGAACTTCCTGAAAGTCTTACAGATGCGATATATTCTTTCTATATCGTAAATGCGATAAGAGACCTGCGTGGTGACAAGAAAACACATCGCTCAATGCTTGTCAATATGTCACGATTTGTCAGGGTTCAGAAATATATCCGTTCAGAGATTGAAAATATTCACAGCACAGCATACAGAGAAATAAAATTCAATCTCAGCCATGATTTCACTGAATCAATGAAAAGTCCTGTACTGAAGAAAATCTATTCTTTATGGGAAAGACATTTTTCTGATACGGAATTTGACTGGGACGACATTGTCAATGCTCTCTATGGAGCAGTTGAACCTATCATGATTAAGGTAGTCAACAGTGCCAGAGGAACTGATAAACTTGTTTACCCTGAAAATGAAAGCATAAGGGTTATTGCTATCGGTGGTCTTGCTCTTTCAAGAGGTCTGACTCTGGAAGGACTGATTATCAGCTATTTCTACAGAAACACCTGCACATATGATGTTCTTATGCAGATGGGCAGATGGTTCGGTTACAGACGAGGATATGAAGATTTGTTCCGTATCTGGACACACAGAGCATCGGCAGAGTGGTATGCGGAAATTTCAAAAGCAACAGAAGAACTTAAATCAGATATGCGCCTGATGAATGAAAACAAGATGAGACCGAAAGATTTCGGTATCAGAGTAAAGAATGATGCCGATGATCTTCAGATTACTGCCGCTAACAAGATGCGTAATTCTAAAGACGAATTACTTGTCAACAGCTACTTCGGCAATATTATTGAAACTCCGTATCTCATCTTTGATCCTGCGATTCAGAAGAAAAACTTCAGGAAGATACAAGAATTTATTGAAACTCTTGTATCAGATGGAATACCCCTTGAACGTCAGCATAATTCCTATGGCAAGGACAGATATATGATAAAGAATGTCCCGAAAACAAAAATAGCTGATCTTATTCTGAAACTTGATATTTCAAGATACAACGGTCATTTCAAGCCTTATCAGCTGACAAACTTCATCAATAATTGCGATGAGCCTTGCCTGGACATGTTTGACATTGCCTTGATAGAAGGCACTAAGAGTGAGAAAAAGATTGAGATTGCAGGAAAAGAGATTGTTGCTGTTTTCCGTAGCGGTTGCTCGGCTTCCGTAGAAGAAAACAGACTCAATATCGGTCGCAGAGGAAAGCTCGGCGGTCCGGGTGACGGTATGACGGGTATTGCAGATGTTGACGGCAGAACTGCTGAGGAAATAATTGATGTTGCCAGAGAACGTTTCAGGGCAGCCTACAAGAAAGAAAAGAAAAAGGACTTCAAGGAAAATTCAACATACCCGGGTATCACATGGTTCAGATATATTAAAGACCGTAAACCACTTCTGATTATTTATCTTGTTGATATTGAGGGACAGGAGAATCAGAAACAAGTATTTGATAAATTCAAAGCAGAAATGGACGGTATTCCGTCTGTTGGACTTGCTATCGGATTTCCCGAGAATGAAAGAGCATCGGTATTTGAATACACGACATACCGCGCAAACAAAGCTTATAACTGGTTTGAGCTTAATGATATCCTTGCTGAAAGTGAGGAAGAAGAATAATGACACTCAAAGAAAGATTTGATACATTCACAACCCCTGATTTCTATTCACGAGTTGATTCAGAACATATCCTCGAACTTTACATAGGACTTGATGAAAAGGGACGCAGATCAATAGAACTGCGATCAGCCTTCAATCCCCGTAAAGTGAGGGGTACATCTGCTATTGAAGTAAATCAGTATGAAAACCAGAAATACAAAACAATACGCTTTTCTCTTACAGATGAAGAAATAAGCGGCTTGTTCTATACTTTCTGCGAAGATCTGATAGAGCAGACAAGAAATCTGCCTGATAAAACCGGTGGCTATAATGCTATTGTAGTCCGTTTTCATCAATGGAAAAAGATGTTTATTTCTTCAAAAAAGGACTTTCTGAATGAACCTCAGATTATGGGGCTGATCGGAGAGCTGTTATTTCTGAAAGATCAGTTGAGTAAGAGGATAGGCTTTTCAGAAGCTCTCAAAAGCTGGAGCGGACAGGAGTTGACACACAAAGATTTTTCCTATGGAGATACCTGGACTGAAGTCAAGACAATCAGGAGAAGCTCTCAATCGGTTCGTATATCTTCCCTGGAACAGCTCGACAGCGAATATGACGGCGAGCTTGCTGTATACGCCCTTGAAAAGATGAGTCCGGAATATAAAGGTATTACATTGAATAAGTTAATCGTTGAAATGAGAAATCTTTTTCCGGATAACGATGATCGTGACCTGTTTATGTCCAAAGTGGCTTTGCAGGGGTATGAATATCACAATTACTATGATGATTTCGTATATGAGCAGATTTACAATAAGAACTTCAGGGTTAATTCGGATTTTCCCCGGCTCACACCTGATAATGTCCCTGAAGCGGTTACAAAGTCAATATATGATATTGACCTGAACAGTATAGCTGAATTTGAAATAACGGACTGAAGGAAGTGAACAACTATGGATTATCAGGAGTATAAAGAGGACTTTCTGAATACACTAAGAGCTGATTCTGTCCACAGCGGAACAGATACAGAAGATGAATTCCTGAATCATACCCTCGATCTCCTTATGGACTTCAATGAGCTTGATTCTCCCGAAATGACAGGTATGGGAGATAAAAAGGGCAAGGGCGGAAGGCTTATGAGAGCTGACGGTTATTGCTTTGATGAGACTGATCATAGTCTTATACTGCTAATAAGTGATTTTCAGGACTCCAGAGAGCCGGATAAGCTTACAAGAACAAGAGTAGACGAATTATACTGGAGACTGTATTACTTCCTTGACGAAGTATGTAATGGAAACATCAGCACTTATTTTGATGATTCTGATGATGTACTGAAAATATCTGACTATATCCGCCGAAGAATGAATGCGCAACATGATGATCCTCAGCTTATACTGAAGGTGAAATTCTACATTCTCACCAACAAGGAGCTTGACACACGACTTCTCAGTACAAATCTTCTGGAAACTACAATCAGTAACACCAGAGGAAAGAAGAAAAAGGCAAAGACAACAAAGAAAATCAAGAAAGAAAATTTCAATGGAAAACCTCTTGAAATAGCGCTCTGGTATCCTGAAAGATTCTTCGAAATGGAAAACAGCAATAATAATGAGCCAATCGTCATAGATGTAGCGGAGGATTATGGTTGTAACGGTATTCCTTGTATCAAGGGCAACATCGGTGACAATTTGGATTATGAAGCATATATTGCTATCATTCCGGGTAAGCTGCTTGCAGACATATATATTGAGCACGGCAGCCGTGTTCTTGAAGGAAATGTCAGGGCATTTCTCGGCACCGGCGGTTCAAAGAGCGTAAACAGTGGTATAAGGAGAACAATCAATACTGATCCTACGAAGTTCTTTACATATAACAATGGTATTGCTACAACTGCCTCGGATGTTGAAACAAATTTTGTTGACGGTCAGCTCTACATAACAAAGATTGTTGATTTGCAGATTATAAACGGCGGTCAGACAACAGCTTCTCTTGCCGAAGCGGTACTGAAAAAGACCAATACTGATCTCAAGGGTATCTATGTGCCTATGAAGCTGACAGTAATTGATGACCGTGAGTCAGAAGATGAGAATGGAATACGCTTTTATGATGCAATGGTACAGTCCATTGCAAAATTTGCTAACAGCCAGAATAAGGTTACTGCTGCCGATTTGTTCTCCAACGACCCGTTTCATATCCAGATGGAGCAGATGTCAAAGAGATATCTTGCACCTCCGGGACAGTCCGCCGTTCCGACAGGCTGGTACTATGAGCGTTCAAGAAAGAAATACAAACAGGAACAAATCAAGTTGTCTAAAGATTCACAGAAGCGTTTCCAGTCCAAATTCCCGAAATCTCAGGTTATTACAAAAGAACAGCTTGCTATGTATATCACGACTGTTTTTTCCCTGCGACCCGACATCGTTTCAAAAGGTAAAAACTGGACCATGAAGGCATTCGGCACAGAGATCAGTGAGATTTATAAAAAGAATAAAGAAGCATTCAATGAATTCTACTTCAAAAAGTGCATCTGTGCTGCAATTATCTACAGAACGGTTGACAGCTATCTTGAAACGCACAAGGATTCTGCAAGAAAACCTACCGGATTCTGGTACAAGACAGGTGGTTATAAGCTCAATATTGTCCCATATTCTATTGCAAAAATAATATCTTCTATTCCTGAAGGACTATCTCTTGACTGGACACAGATATGGAACAAACAGGCAATATCTCCCTCCTTTATGCGTGAAATAGAGATCGTTACAAAGATGACAAATGACTTCATTTGTGACAGCAATGGTGTTATTGTTACAGAATATTGTAAAAAACTTTCGACATGGGAAGAATTTCGTGATAAAATAGGATATAGTCCTTCTGCTGATTTTCTCAGTGAACTGATAAGCACAGCAGAAGTGAAAGAATACGAGCATGATGCAAAATCAGACAAGAAGGATGACAATAATCTGAAAAATATAATGGCTATAATTAACCGGGGTGCGGATTATTGGCAGAACCTTGTAAGAATTGCTCAGAATAACAGGATAAGTGTTTCATACCAGGAACTTACGGCTATCAAGCAATTGATTGATGTGTCGGTAACCGGAAAACTCCCGATTACATCATCGGGAAAAGTACCTTCAAAAGTTACAAAAGCTGTTCAGCTGGCATTGGCACTTGAAGATAAATTGAAAACAGAAGGGTTATTAAGTAAATAATGAATCAGACCTATAATCTGGTTGAATTTTTCAGTGGAATCGGAAGTCAGGCACGGGCACTTGAAAATCTCAACATTAAGATCAATACGCTCGCTACCTGCGAATGGGATATACACGCTTTTGTAGCGTATGATGCAATACACAATTCTCCTGACCTTGACGAAGACATTGCAAACATGGAAAAAACGGATATATTGGAAATACTTAAAGATTATACTTTAAGTAATGATGGTAAGCAGCAGATGGATTACAGTATGCTGAAAACCTATTCAGTTGAAGCACTCCGCTATATCCTTTCAGGTATTAAGAGAAGCAATAACTTTGTGGACATCAGTTCACTGAACGGAGCTGATATGCCTGAAAATATTGATATACTCACATATTCCTTTCCGTGTCAGGACTTATCAAATGTAGGTGCTTTTCATGGATATAACAAAGGTATAGACAAGGGTTCAGACAGCAGATCAAGTCTGCTATGGCAGGTCGGAAGAATACTCCAGGAAATGAAAGATGCTGATAAATCACTTCCCCGGTTTCTTGTTATGGAAAATGTACCGACTTTACTGTCCGGAAGACATTACAGCAACTTCAGAAACTGGATAGGCGATTTGGAAAGCCTGGGGTATTTCAGCAAATATTTCAAGCTTAACGCTTCGGACTTCGGACTTCCGCAGAACAGACCGAGATTATTGATGTTGAGTGTTTATTATGGTAATGATGAAGAACTTCATAACAATCTGAAAGAATACTTTCAAGAAATAAATGAGGAGTTCATAAAAGAATCATACAGTAAAACTGAATATTATGTAGCTGGAAAAAGAGAAGTAAAACAGTTGTTAAAGACAGATTATTCAGATGAGCAGTTATTCAAGGAAGCAGTTGAATGCACTCCTAATGATACACCTTCAAGAAGAAAAATCTGGAAAGAAAATCCGCAGATTATACTTTCTGATGGCACTTTCAATGAACAGCTCAGAACTGTACGAACCATAACTACAAAACAAGACAGAAATCCTAATTCAGGTAATCTTTATTTCGACAGTGGCATAGAAGGAAAAAGTAAATTCAGGTACCTCACTCCGAGAGAATGCTTACTGTTTATGGGTTTTAAGGATGAAGATTACAATAATATCAGGAAACGAAATGTCGAATTTCACAAAGGAAATCAGTTTTTTCCCCGTGACAAGATAATCAGAATGGCAGGAAATAGTATTCCTGTAAAGCTTCTTGAAGGAATCTTCTGGCTTATGCTGCAGACTGATGAATTTATAGAGGATTATAAAAATGGATGTACATGATAAAGAAACGAGAAGCTATAATATGTCCTGCATCAAAGGAAAGAATACCAGACCTGAAGAAATAGTACGCAAATATCTTTTTTCTCAGGGATTCAGATACAGAAAGAATGACAAGAGATTACCCGGAACACCAGATATTGTTCTACCTAAATATAAGACAGTAATTTTTGTTAATGGTTGTTTCTGGCACGGGCACGAAGGTTGTCGGTATTTCGTAATTCCAAAAACCAATACTGAGTTCTGGACAAACAAAATTGAAACTAACAGAAAGAGAGACATCAGAAAAATAAATGACCTTCAGACCCTAGGATGGAAGGTGATTGTTGTATGGGAATGTCAACTGAAAAAGCCAATTATCCATAGCACTTTAAAAAATATTTCAAGTGAACTAAATAATATGATTACATTATAGGAGAAGTTAGAATGAACAGAATAATAAAAAGTTTTTTAGATGCTCATATAAAAGAATATGAATTAGGGTCTCTCAATGAAGAAACGGCTTTTGAGCATTTTATAAATAGATGTATAGTAAACAAATATTCTAATGAACGCTTTGATCCTGAAATTATAATGACAGATAAAGGCGAAAAGGGTCTTGATGGTGTTGCAATTATTATAAATGAAAGAATAATCATAGATATAGAACAAGCCAAAAGTATTATTGAGGGAAGCTCAAATCTTGATGTAACCTTTGTATTTATTCAATCAAAAACCAGTGAAAGCTTTAGTGCATCTGAAATTGGAGATTTTATTTATGGTGTAAAAGCTTTTTTTGAAACAAAAAAGAACAGACCAAATACAAACAAAAAAATGGAAAATTTAATCGCTATAAAGGATTACATATATAATAACAGTGTTAATTTGTCTAAAGCGCCTGTTATTGATTTATATTATGCTTGTTGTGGCAAATGGAATGATGGAAATGGAATACAGCCAAGAATAGATATTGAAATTAATCCTTTAAAAGAAAACACAAATTTTTCATCTGTTGAATTCTTCAAATATGATCATGAAAAGATTATTTCAACATATAAGGAGTTAAAGAAAAAAGTATCCAGAAAAATTGCAATGGAAAAAGAGCCACTTTTCCTTCAATCAATGATGTCAGACAAGCATATATAGGATTTGTTAAATGTAAGGACTATATTAATCTATTAGTTGATGGTGATGGTAAAATTATGAACAATATCTTTGAAGATAATGTCAGAGATTTTCAAGGATATAACATTATTAATTCTGAAATTAAAAATACATTGAAAGACTGCGAAGATCAAGCACGATTTGCAATACTTAACAATGGAATTACTATTGTAGCCAATAAAATAAATTTAATTAGTGATATTATAGAATTATTTGATTATCAAATAGTAAATGGTTGTCAAACAAGTTACGTTTTATACGATAACAGAAAAATAGTAAATGATAATGCTTACATTGTAATTAAATTAATTGAAGTCAATACATCCGAGATTGCTGATAGAATAATATATACAACTAATAGACAGACCGAAGTTAAATCTGAAGCATTCGCTTCAGCGACTAAGTTTCATAAATCGTTACAGGATTTTTATAACTCTATTGAACCAGATTACAGATTATATTATGAGAGAAGATCAAAACAATATGATCTTGATGATACCATAAGTAAAAACAAAGTAATCTCTTTAACATCTCAGATAACGTCGTATTTAGCGATGTTTCTTAATGAGCCCCAAAGTACACATAGATATTATGGTGAATTGTTAGCCGCATATAAAAGCAGAATATTTTTAGAAACAGATTCTTTTGAGGCGTATTATATATCTGCATATTATTTGTATTATGTTGAACAACAATTTAGGTCACAAAAGATAGCTCGTGAGCTTAAATCGTTTAAATACCATATTATATGCGCTATGCGGGCTTTTTTAGTTGGAAAAACTATTAACTTTGGAAAAGCAAGGAAACAAAAGAAAGAGTTTGATATCCTTTTTTCAGCAGTAAAAGATAAAAAGCGTATCGAAGAGGCTTTATATGTAGCAATTATGTGTATTAATTCAGTGATAAAAAACACTAAAGTTCCAAAGTGTGAGCAACATAGGAGCAAAGAATTTACTAATGAATTACTTTTAGAGATTGATAAAATAAGTGAAGCGTGTGCAAAAACCGTATTCTTAAGAGTAGACGATATCGTTCATTGTACTGTTATAGGCGTTAATAACAGTTTTGTAAGTGTAAAGATAAAAACAACAGACTCACGTGATCATGGATTTATTCACATATCTAAAGTTGCGAATAAGTATATTGCTGATTTGAAAAAAGAAGTAGAAAACGGAGCGATTTTTCAAGCAAAAATTATTGGGGATTATGTTGAAGTTAATAACCGGGGTTGGGAATTATCCAAGATGTATTAATGATAGTTGAATATCTGTCGTTGAACAATGTCAAAAAGAAAAAATAAGAAATAGCCAAATGCTTTGAAACCATATATAGAGGATTAGAATTACCTGACTTTTCAAAAAGAAAATTTTATGTAATTGTTTTTAGTCAAATGCATCTCAAAGAAATTCTAAAACAATAGGATAGAGAAGCTTCTGAAAATATCAGTTAAAATTTTCATTATTTGATACACAATCCTTATGAGCAGTCGGCATCCTTCTGCCCCTGCCAAAGAGAAACGGTCTAAGTAAAGACCGTTTTTGTTTTTTTTATATCAAAAGAATAAAATTAATCGCAGAAGGACTTGAAGGCGACCGTTAAAAAAACAGTCCAGAGGACTGTTTTTAGGGAGAGCGTTGCTGAATATTGTGGCTGTGAATAAGCCGCAACAGGCGAGGCAGCAGGCTTGAAAAATACAGACACTTCTGCCCCTGCCAAAGGAAACGGTCTGTGTAAAGACCGTTTTTTATTTAAAAGAATTTTCAAAAATCCCTTGCAATCTCATATTAATGGTGTTATAATTAAATACAATAAGTATTGTAAAGTAAGGAGTGGGAAGTAAGCCCACTCCTTTCTGTTTGCAACTGCGGTGTTATTGAGTGGTGTATGTTTATTGTATTGTATCGGCTTATACACTTGTAATCGGTCGGTTATAACTTGCAACATTAAACTAACCTGTGCTTGATTGCTTTACGGTTGCTTACGGTGAAAATAATTTGCAACTGCGTTATGCTTTGTTGCAAACGCTCATAAGGAGGTATTTATGGCAAAGAAAAAAGGCGGTCTTACCGTAACTAAGGTTTGGGAGCTTTGCGAGCCTATTGTTAAGGATTTCGGACTTTCGCTTTGGGATGTGCGCTATGTTAAAGAGGGCGCCGACTGGTTTTTAAGAGTTTATATCGACAAGCCTGACGGCATTGATATTACCGATTGCGAGAATGTATCCCGTGCTATTGACAAGCCGCTTGACGAGCTTGACCCTATTGAGAGTGCATATTGCCTTGAGGTATGCTCTCCGGGGCTTGAGCGTGAGCTTGTGCGTGACGAGCATTTTATGCAGTTTATCGGCGCTGACATCAAAGTCAAAATGCTCCGTCCTATCGAGGGCATAGGCAGAGAATTCGGCGGTGTGCTTGACGCTTACGATAACGGCGAGGTAACAATCTCCGACCACGACGGAGAGAACCATATAACTATCAATAAAAAAGATGCGTCTTGGATTAAACTTGACGACTTTGATATGTAACTTCAGTTTATTAAAACAATTTTAAGATAAGAGAAAAGGATGATCAGAAAAATGAATACTAAGGAACTTTTTGCTGCTCTTGAAATGCTCGAAAAAGAAAAAGGCATTCCAATGGACTATATGATTGAAAACATCGAAAAAGGTATTGAAGTTGCCTGCAAAAATTACTACGGCGGTAATGACGAAGTGGTTTTCAAAATTCTTCCGGACAGAAATGTCTTTGATGTAAGACTTATGAAAACTGTTGTTGAAGAAGTTTTTGACCCTGATTACGAGATTTCGCTTGAGGACGCACAGAAGGTCCTTAAGAGAAAAGCAATCAATATTGACGATAAGGTTGCTATTCCGCTCGACCCTAAGGACTTAGGCAGAATTGCAATCGGCGCTGCGAGAAATACTATTCGTCAGGGTATCCGTACAGGCGAAAAGGGTCAGACGCTTTCAGAGTTCAAGAGCAAGCTCGGCGAACTCGTTACAGCTACTGTTGAAAGAATTGACCCTAAGAGCGGTGCGGCAGTTATCAGAATAGGCAAGAGCGAGGCTATGCTCCCTAAGAGCGAGCAAATCGGTCACGATAACCTCAAAGAGGGCGACCACATCAAGGTTTATATCGCTGATGTAAAGACAAGCGAAAAAGGTCCTCGTGCTATAATTTCAAGATCACATCAAGATCTTGTTAAAAGACTTTTTGAGCAGGAAGTACCTGAAATTTTCGACGGTGTTGTTGAAATCAAATCGGTTTCCCGTGAGGCAGGTTCAAGAACCAAAATGGCTGTTGTCAGCAAAAATCCCGACATTGACGCCGTAGGTGCTTGTATCGGTACAAAGGGCGCTCGTGTAAACAGCATTGTTGACGAGCTTGGCGGTGAGAAGATTGATATTATCGAATACAGCGATGACCCGCAGAAGTACATTTCAGCCGCACTTTCTCCTGCAAAGGTATTGAGCGTTGAAATTACAGACCTTGAGAACAAGAACTGCAGAGTAACTGTTCCGGACGGTCAGCTTTCTCTTGCTATCGGCAACAAGGGTCAGAATGCCCGCCTTGCCGCAAGACTTACAGGCTGGAAGATTGACATTCGTCCCGAAAGCGGTTTCTTCGGAGAAGATGAAGAGGACGAAAAACTCGAAGTTGCCGAGGATACAACAGCAGAAGATACACTTGAGCTTGACGATACAGCAGAAGAGAATACAGAGGCACTCGACCTTGACGGCGAGAAAACTGCCGAGGCTGATGTTGAGGCTGACGAGAATACAGACGAAGAATAATTTTATATAAAATATAAATATATAAATGCAGGGAGGGATTTTATGACACAGAAAAAACAGCCGCTTAGAAAATGCACAGGTTGTGGCGAAATGAAAGAAAAGCGTGAGCTTATCAGAGTAGTAAAAGCTCCCGATACCAAGGACGAGAACGGCAATTTAACCGCAAAGGGCGAGATAAGTCTTGACCTTACGGGTAAAAAGTCGGGAAGAGGAGCGTATATTTGCCACGACATAAAATGTTTTGAAAAAGCGAGAAAGGCAAGACGGTTTGAAAGAGCGTTTTCCTGCAAAATCCCCGACGAAGTTTATGAACAGCTTGAAAACAGCTTGAAAGCGGGCAGCTAAGGGAGGCAGTCGGATATGAATGACAGAATATTGTCGTTGCTCGGATTGTGCCGCCGGGCAGGAAAGCTTGTAATCGGAGCTGACCCCTGCATTGACTCAATGGCAAAGAGCAAGGCAAAACTGATTTTGTATGCAAATGATTTTTCACAAAACAGCTTAAAGCCTGTTTTATTGCAGGCACATAAGCAAAATGTTCGTGTACTTGAAGTAAACATAACCAAAGATGAAATAAGTTTTTCACTCGGCAAACTTTGCGGAGTTTTATCGGTGGAGGACAAAGGTTTTGCAGATAAGCTTGCTATGCTTATTGAAGGTGAACAGAGAGGAGAATAATATGATAAAATACAAAGTAAGAGATGTTGCCAAGGATTTAGGCGTTAGTGTAAAAGAAATTTCAGATATTCTTGAGAAAAATTGCGGTGTTACAAAAAAGGCTATGGCTACTCTCGAGGAAAGCGAACTTAATATTGTTTTTGACGCCGTAACACAGAAAAACAATGTAGCAAATTTTGATAAATTTTTTGCGTCAAGGAATAAAACCGCAGAACCTGCAAAGGCAGAGGTTAAAGCCGAGAAAAAGGCTAATAATAAAGACAGCAAAGACAACAAGCCGAACGGCAGAAAGAATGACCGCAAGTCTGACAATAAGGACAACAAGGCAGAGGGCAAAAAGCAGAATAAAGTTCAGGATAAGCCTGCAAAGCAGACAAAGGCTGAACCAAAGGCTGAGCCAAAGGCAGAGTCAAAGCCTGTTGAAATTACAAGCGAGGAAGAAACTTCAACCCGTAAGCGCAGAGTAATTGATACCCGTGCCGTAAATGTTGATGTTGAGCGTTACAACCAGAAGTACGATGACCTTGCAAACGCATCTTCAAAGATGAGAAGTACAGACAACACTGTTAAAAAGCAGAAGTTTACCAACCGCTCTCAAAAGCAGAAGGGCAGAAGACAGGGCAAGAGAGAAACAGAGCAGGAGCGTTTGAAGCGTATTGCGCTTGAGCGTAAGCAAAAGCAGATGACAATTCAAATTCCTGATGAAATCGTTGTGCAGGAGCTTGCTTTAAGACTTAAGGCTACAGTTGCCGAGGTTGTTAAAAAGGCATTCCTTATGGGCACAATGGTAACCGCTACCGATACAATCGACTTTGATACAGCGTCACTCATTGCAATGGAGTTCCACGCAAAGGTTGAAAAAGAAGTTGTGGTTACAATCGAAGAAAGAATTATTGACGACAGTGAAGATGACGATACAAATCTCGTAGAGAGAGCGCCGGTTGTAGTTGTAATGGGTCATGTTGACCACGGTAAAACTTCAATCCTTGACGCTATCCGTCATGCAAATGTTACAGCAGGCGAGGCAGGCGGTATCACTCAGCACATTGGTGCTTACAGAGTAGAAATCAACGGCAAGCCTATCACCTTCCTTGACACACCGGGTCACGAGGCTTTCACAACTATGAGAGCAAGAGGCGCACAGGTTACTGATATTGCTATCCTCGTTGTAGCTGCCGATGACGGTATTATGCCGCAGACAGTAGAGGCTATCAACCACGCAAAGGCTGCGGGTGTATCTGTAATTGTTGCTATCAATAAAATGGATAAGGTCGGCGCAAATCCGGAGAATGTTAAGCAGCAGCTTACAGAGTATGAGCTTGTTCCGGAGGAATGGGGCGGTGACACACCTTGTATTCCTGTATCTGCAAAAACCAAAGAAGGTCTTGACGACCTCCTCGAAATGGTAACACTTATTGCAGAGATGAAAGAGCTTAAGGCTAACCCTGACAGAGCCGCAAAAGGTACTGTTATTGAGGCTCGCCTTGACAAGGGTAGAGGCCCTATTGCCACTGTACTTGTACAGAACGGTACACTTCATCAGGGTGACATCGTAATTGCAGGTACTTGCGTAGGCAGAGTAAGAGTAATGGTAAACGATAAGGGCGAGAGAGTAAAAGAGGCAGGCCCTTCGGTTCCTGTTGAAATTACAGGTCTTGCAGAAGTTCCGCAGGGCGGCGATATATTTAACGCTGTTTCTGATGAAAAACTTGCAAGAGAGCTTGTTGAGCAGAGAAAGGCAGCTCAGAAAGAGGAGCAGTTCAAGGCTCAGACTAAGGTTACACTCGACAACCTCTTTGACCAGATGAAGTTAGGCGAGGTTAAGGAATTACAGATTATCGTTAAAGCCGATGTTCAGGGTTCTGTTGAGGCTGTAAAGCAGTCGCTTGAAAAACTCTCTAATGACGAGGTAAGAGTAAATGTAATTCACGGCGGTGTAGGTGCTATCAATGAATCCGATGTAATGCTTGCCGAGGCTTCAAATGCAATTATAGTAGGCTTTAATGTTCGTCCTGACAGCGTTGCTGCCGCAAATGCGGAAAGCGCAGGCGTTGATATGCGTCTTTACAGAATTATCTACGATTGCATTGAGGAGATTGAGGCTGCTATGAAGGGTATGCTCGCTCCTAAGACAAGAGAGGTAGTTCTCGGCACTGCAGAGTGCAGAAATGTAATTAAGATTAAGTCCGTAGGTACAATTTCGGGTTCTTATGTAAAGAGCGGTAAGATTGTAAGAAACGCAGGCGTAAGAGTTATTCGTGACGGTATCGTAATTGCCGAGGATACAATCGCATCATTACAGCGTTTTAAAGATGCGGTTAAGGAAGTAAACGAGGGCTACGAGTGCGGTATCGGTCTTGAGCGTTTTAACGATATTAAAGAGGGCGACCTTTTCGAGGCTTACACAATCGAGGAGTATCGTGATTAATCAGTGATTAGCGGTTAGCGGACAAAGTGATGAAAATTGCTTTGCCGCTAATCGTATTATTACGACATAGCTGATTAAGAATATTAAATTATTGTTTAGCGGAGTGTCGGTCGGGCGTTGAAATTTAGCTAACGCAAAATTATCAGCAAAAGAACAAAAAAGTTTACTCAATTTTTTCAAAAATTGCGGGT
>ERZ825137.445-NODE-445-length-57783-cov-6.381583_pt1 | contig 57783 bp, 50 predicted proteins | sample MGYA00519873_ERZ825137 | MGnify/ENA primary metagenome ERZ825137 (study PRJEB31778, sample SAMEA3449190) | human gut metagenome | biome: human gut; feature: human-associated habitat; material: faeces | place: United Kingdom | collected 2010/2012 ...
GGCCGCCGTGAGGGGGCGCGCCGAACTTGAAGGCGTTCATGAGGAAGCCGAACTGCTCCTGGGCCTTCTCGGGAGTGAAGCCGAGGATTTCGAACATCTTGGCCTGAAGCTTGCTGTCGTGGATACGGATTGAGCCGCCGCCGACTTCAACGCCGTTGACGACCATGTCGTAGGCATCGGCGCGTACAGCCGCGGGATTGGTGTCGAGCAGAGGAATGTCCTCGTCCTTGGGATGGGTGAAGGGATGGTGCATGGCCATGAGGCGGCCTTCCTCGTCGCTCCATTCAAACATGGGGAAGTCGACAACCCAGAGGCATGCGAACTTGTTCTTGTCGCGGAGGCCGAGCTGGCGACCCATCTCGAGACGAAGCTCGCAGAGCTGCTTGCGGGTCTTCATGGCATCGTCGCCGCTAAGGATGAGTATGAGGTCGCCGGGTTCGGCGTTCATCGCGGCCTTGAGCTCCTGAAGTTTTTCCTGAGAGTAGAACTTGTCGACGGAGCTCTTGACAGTCCCGTCAGGCTCGACACGGGCGTATACCATGCCCTTGGCGCCGATTTGGGGACGCTTGACGTATTCCGTGAGAGCGTCGAGCTGCTTGCGGGTGTAGTGCGCGGCACCCTTGGCGCAGATACCGCCGATATATGCGGCATTGTCGAACACGCTGAAGCCGGAGCCTTTGAGGACATCCATGAGTTCGACAAAACGCATGTCGAAGCGGAGGTCGGGCTTGTCGCTGCCGTAGTACTTCATGGCATCGGCCCAGGACATGCGGAGGAAGGGCTCGTTGAGCTCCACGCCGCGGAGTTCCCTGAAGAGGTGCTTTGCCATTCCCTCGAAGGTGCTGATGACGTCTTCCTGCTCGACGAAGCTCATCTCGCAGTCAATCTGAGTGAACTCGGGCTGACGGTCGGCGCGGAGGTCCTCGTCGCGGAAGCATTTCACAATCTGGAAATAGCGGTCCATGCCGCTGACCATGAGGAGCTGCTTGAGGGTCTGCGGCGACTGGGGAAGGGCGTAGAACTGCCCGGGGTTCATGCGGGAAGGCACGACGAAGTCGCGGGCTCCCTCGGGAGTCGAGCCTACGAGCATGGGAGTCTCGATTTCGAGGAAACCCTTTGAGTCGAGATAACGGCGGACTTCCATGGTCATGCGGTGGCGGAGCTCGAGGTTCCTGCGCACGCAGGCACGGCGGAGGTCGAGGTAGCGGTAACGCATACGGAGGTCGTCGCCGCCGTCGGTGTCGTCCTCGATGGTGAAGGGGGGAACTTCCGAGGGGTTGAGCACCTTCAGGGAGTCGACGATAATCTCAATGTCGCCGGTAGGGAGCTGGGGATTCTTGCTTGTACGCTCGGCGACGGTGCCGGTTGCCTGAACGACGAACTCGCGTCCGAGATGGTTGGAAAGCTCGGTGAGCGCGGGGTCGTTTTCGACGTTAAACACGAGCTGGGTAATACCGTAGCGGTCGCGGAGGTCGACGAAAGTCATTCCGCCCATCTTTCGCGCGCGCTGGACCCATCCGGAGAGAACGACCTTCCGGCCGACATCACTGATGCGGAGCTCTCCGCACGTATTGGTTCTATACATATATCGTGATTAGAAAGATTAATTCAATGGTAAAAGGCTTGTATGGCACAATGGTCCATTCAACCCACAAAATTACAAAATCCGCTACGAAAAGTCAAGAAAATGGCAAAAAAATTCGCCCGGGCCTTTGGGGTCCGGGCGAAATGAAGTCGAAAGACTTGCTCTTACTTCTTCACGAGAGTGAGTGTGAAGGGAGCGTGAGCGAGGTCGAGGGTTACGTCGTAGGTGCCGGCGGGAGCGGAGAGGTTGGCTCCGTTGTGTACGAGGCAGTTCACGTCGCCGCCGAGGTTGTAGTCCCAGTTGTCGTTCATGCGGATCTTGTATTCGCCGTCGAGTGTGACGGTGCCGGTCCAGGTCATGAAGTCAGCGGAGGGCGTGAGGTTGTCCTGACGTGCCCAGTCGTTGTGGTTGCCGATGAGACCGAGGCTTGTGATGACCTCGCGGGGCATTGTGCCTTTCTCGAGGTCGGCCACAAACATGTAGAAGCCACCCTTGCGGATAGAGATGTTGCCGCCACCAAGAGCAATGCCCGTGGGGCCGAGGCCCTTGCCGTAGACGATGCCCTCGTAGTCGGGCTGCCCGTAGAGCTTGACGTCGCCCTGAAGTTCGGCGAAACCGAAGTACTTGTTGCCGTCGGTGCTGAAGAGGCGAGCGGCCTTGGTCCAGTCGAAGAGGTTGTACGCACCGTTGATGTAGAGGATGTCGAACACCTTCTCGAACTGATAGGACTGGTTCTCCATGTCGGCGATGAAGTTGTAGACGCCTGCTTCGTTGACGTTACCGGCCTGGGGCGCGTAGAAGCCGTCGCCTTCGGCACGCATGGGCAGGAGGTCGCCGCTGAGAGCGTGGTCGCCGTTGACGGCGAGGCCGAACTGAGCGTTTGCAGCCTGTACCCAGTCGCCGGCGGCGATTGTGCTCTGGGGAATAACCTTCCACCACCAGCCGGCCTTAGCGGCAGCCACGGTGATGTCGAAGTAGCGGGAGAAGATGGGATCGTCGTAGGGATTGAGACCGCTGTGGTTGAGCATCACGGCGTTGGCGACTTTCCAGTCGCAGGCGGTGCCGACGAGGCCGTAAGCGTCCTCGATAACGATATGGAGGTCATAGGGAGTGACGGTGGACTTGGCGTCGGCGTAGTAGACGTCAGCGCCGCCGAGACGGGCCTCGGCCGAACCGTTCACGGCATAGGCGAGGATGCGGAAGAATACCTGCTTGGGCTTTGCGCTCTTGCCCATGGCTGCCACGTAAGCGGCCTCGAAATCGTCGGCGTTGGTGACGATTGTAGAATCCTCGGCGAGGGAGAGGTCGATGGTGCCTACATTCTCGAAAGTTTCCTGACGGCCCACTTCACCGACGAGCTTGAGCTCGTAGCCTTCGGGGAAGTTGGCGCAGCTGACGAGGTCGCCGACCACGATGGGAGACTCGGCCTTGTCGAGGGCGGTGAGGTCGAGCGTAGCGGGGAGCTTGGCGTCGACAACGAGCGCGTCGGCGCTCATCACCGGAAGCTGGGGATTCTTCTGGGGGAGGGCATTGGTTTTCTCATCCTGGCAGGAAAAGAGACCGAGAGCCATAACGCCCATCAGAAGTATGCTGAATTTTTTCATATATCAGTGGTTGATTACAAAATTAAGATGGATGAAATTCCGGCGGCCTCGGGCCGCGGCTCTCGGCCGCCGGAAGGGATCTCGGAATTTATTCTGTAGTGATGAGGATGGTCTTTGCTTTGAGGTCGACCTTGAAGTTCATCGTACCGCCGGAGTAATCGGCGAAGTTGTAGGAACCCTTGAAGCCGGGGCCGTCAATTGTGCCGTTGAACTGGCCGTCGGTCAGCGTGAAATCAAGGGGATTGTCATCCTTCTGCGAGCCCCAGGTGTCGGCGTCCCAGCCGGTGAGGGCTGTATAGAAGCGGAACATGGGAGCGGCGGGGATTGCGAAGGAACCGCTGAAGACCTTGGAGTCGATGGCGTCCTCGGGTTCGAGGAGAGCCCAGTCGGCGTAGTGGGCGGCGTTGGGTTCCTCAGGACCGAGCCATCCTTCGGGGGAGCCTACGAGGTAGAGCTTGCCGGGCACGCGGACAGCGCAGTACTCCTTCACTTGGTCGAGCTTGATGGAATTGGAGTAGACGGAGCTTTCGAGAATGCCGTCGATGTAGCCGTGAACGCGGAGGTAGACGGGACGTGCGGGCTCGTCGGTGTACTGAGCGGGGTCAGAAATTCCGCGGAGTGTGCAGATAGCCACAGCGAGGTCCTCCATCTTCACCTGTGCTGCGCACTTGGTGTAGACCGTGGGCATCACGAAGTAGTTGGCGGGGGTGTCGTTCTCGTAGTAGTGGAAATCCTCCTCGAAGGAAGCTTCCACCTGATACTTTGCGGCTGCGGCGAAGCCCCAGTCGGGCTGCGACCAGGAGAGGTCGATAACCCCTTCGGGGGTCAGAGTGAAGAGCTGGTTTGCGAGAGGCGGGGTATTGAGCTCCATGGACATAGCTCTGTCGAACTTGGGCTCGGTGTTCTGCTTGCAGGAAGTTGTAGCAAGCAGTGCGGCGCCTATCGCGAAGATATATGCAATTTTCTTCATTGTGTTCTTAGGTGAATTACGATTTGAACTTAGATGTCCCTTGAAAGCTTACTTGGTGTAACCGGGGTTCTGCTTGTACTTGGAGAACGAGATGACCTTCGTGGGGATGGGGAAGAGGTTCATGTGCTCGGGAGTTGCGGTGCCGTCGTGCGTGCCGCCCTTCCAGTTCCAGAGGTAAGCGCCGCCGGCATACTTGCCGTGGCGGATGAGGGATGTGCGGCGGTCGTTCTCGCCATAGAGCTCGCGGTCGCGCTCGGTGAGGACGTTTGCGGCGGTGAGGTCAGCAACGCCCCAGGGATCAACGCCTGCGCGGGTGCGGATGAAGTTGATGTACTTGAGGGCCTCGGACTGGGAACCTGCACCACCGAGCACCTGAGCCTCGACAGCGTTGAGGTAAATCTCGGCGAGGCGGATTTCTGGCCAGTCTGCGTCAGCGAAGGTGTTGGAGGAAGAGGGCGAAGCGGCAGAGTCGATATTGCCCCATTCGTCATAGGCGAAGTTGGTGAACTTGATGGGAGCGTAGCCCTTGCCATAGCCGGCGTTGCCCATGATGGTGGAGTTGCCGATTTCGAAGCCGTCCTTGGAGGTCTTCCAGAGTTCGGCGCGGAGGTCCTGGGTGTAACCGTCGCGGTCGAAGTTGAACATTTCGGAAAGCTGCTGGCGGGCCACCATACTGGTCCACTGTGCGTTGAGGTTGCAGTCGCCGACGGAGGAAATGCCGTCGTAGGAACCGCAGACAGTGGCGATATAGAAGGTGGAGTTGCCATAGCTCTGGAGCGACATGCCGTTCTGGGGAAGGGTCCAGATGATTTCATTCTCGCGTGCGCCCTGCGAAGCGTATTCGTAGTTGTTTGCGCCGAAGAGGGCCTTATAGCTCTGAGCGAGACCGGAGTTGTCGACGCCACCGCTGTGGTTTGCGATAATCTTCTGGCAGAGAGTCCAGCACTTGTCGTACATGGGAGTGCCAATCCAGGTTGCAGCGTTGAGGTAGAAGCGGGTCAGGAGAGCGTCGCAGGCCTCCTTGCCGACGTAGCCGTAAGCGGGTACCTGATAGGTGTTGCCCCACTCTTCGGAAACCTGCTCAAGGGAAGAGACGATGAGGTTGAAAGCCTCCTCGCGGGTGTACTGGGTGGGAGTCGTTCCGGAGGGAGCGGTCTCGTCGATGTAGCCGATGTTGCCGTATGCGCTGAGAGCGTAGTAATATGCAAGACCGCGCATCACCTTGGCCTGACGGACATAGTCAGCGGCGCGCTGTGCACGCTCGGCGCTCTGCTCTGTGAGGTAAGCGCCGCTCTCGACAGTGCGGATGAACTGGTTTGCGAGGGCGATGATACCGTAGAGACGGGAGTAGTTGATATACATGATCTCGTTGTCAGGAGCGAGGTTCATGGTCACGAGCTCATAGTAACCGGCATCGGAGAACTGAAGCCAGGAATAGTTGTCGGTCGACATTTCCTCGATGTTGAAGACCGTGCGGGTGAAAGTGCCCGCACCGGCGTCACCGAAGCCGAGCATTGAGTTATCGGCGCCCCATGGGCCTGCGGTAGTAGCGCCCTGCATCACTTCCGCGATGCCGCGGTCGAGATAGCCGTCGGGGTCCTGAGCGAAGACCTCGGGCGTGAGCTTGTTGGGATCCTTCGGGGGCACGTCGAGGTCGCCGACGCAGGAGGCGAAGGAGGCGCTCATGGCGAGGAGGCCTATGCCCGTAAAGATTTTATTTATAGTTTTCATATAGTATGCTAACTTGATTTTGACTTAGGTAAGACAATTAGAAAGAAGCGATGAGGCCGAGGGTCCAGGTGACAGGACGGGGGTAGACGTTGGAGTCGACACCGCTGAACACTTCAGGATCGAGACCCTTGTACTTTGTGATGACGAAAGGATTCTGGCAAGCGGCGAAGAGGCGCAGGCGGAGCTTGTCGTGCATCAGGTTCTGGAAGGTGTAGCCGAGGGTGATGTTGTCGCAGCGAACGAAACCGGCGTTCTCGAGGAAGTAGTCGGAACGGACGAGGTTCGACACGGCGGAACCGTCGTTGAAGTAGAAGTCGCTTTCAAGAACGTTGTTCATGATGTTGCCCTGGCCGCGGAGGTTGTAGAGGTTGGTGTTGCCTGCGCGCATGCCGTTGTAGACGTAGTTGCCGATGGAGGCGCGGAGCACGAAGCCGAGGTCCCAGTTCTTCCAGGAGAAGTTGTTGTTCCAGGAGATGGTCACCTTCGGGTCGCGGCTGTGCTTGATCACGAGGTCGCCGTCGTCGATGACGCCGTCGCCGTTCTGGTCAACATATACATTGGGGATGGGGTCGCCGTCCTGGTTGTATACCTGTTCGAGCACGCGGAAGGAGTTGGCGGGATAGCCCACCTTGTGAACCTGAATGTCACCGGCGTTTGCCGAAGCGGGGTTGCCGTGTGCGCCGAGAACGAAGTTCTCATCCTCCTCGGAGGAACCGGTGAGGGCAGTGATCTTGTTGGAGTTCCATGCCACGTTGAGGCCGGTGCTCCATGTGAAGTCGTTGGTCACTACGGGCTTTGCGCCGATGTTGAATTCGAGACCGAGGTTGCGGAGGTCACCGATGTTGCGGTTCATTGCATTGGTGGTGGTCATACCTGCGGGCACGGGCACATATGCGAGAAGGTCCTTTGTCTTGCGGAGGTACCAGTCAATGCTTGCGGTGATGCGGTTGTTGAGCCAGCCCATGTCGACACCGACGTTCCAGGTTGTGGTCTCCTCCCATTTGAGGCTTTCGTCGAAAGGCGTGGGATAGAGAGGATTAACCCATGTAGCAGCGTTGTTGGGGCCGTAGATTACGGGGCTGGGATAGAGAACGGAGTTCTGGGAGATTTCGTAAGTTGCGGTGTAGTTGTTGTAGGAAGCCACGGCCTGCTGGCCGGTCACGCCCCACTCGGCGCGGAGCTTGAGTTCGCTCCATTTGTCGGTGTAGGGTTCCATGAAGGGCATGTTGGCGATCTTCCAGCCGAGGGCCACGGCGGGGAAGAGACCCCAGCGGGTGTCCTTGGAGAAGCGGGAGGTGCCGTCGTCACGGATAGTTGCAGTGAGGAGGTAGGTGTCGTCGAAGCTGTAGTTCAAGCGGCCGTAGAACGAAAGGAGGTTGAGCTGGTTGGCTTCGCGGCCGACGTAGTTGCGGGCTTCTTCGGTGGAGCCGTAGGCGAAGCCGATGTTATCCTTGGATGCGGGGTCTTCGTTGACGGTCCATGCGTTGTTGACGGCATCGTACTGGCTGGTGTAGCCTATGGTGTTGATGTGCGTCCAGTAGCGGCGGTGGTAGTCGTCGCGCTGCCAGGTGTAACCGGCGAGTACGTCGAGGCTCGACTTGATGGCGGCGAATTCCTTCTTATAGTTGGCGTAGAACTCGAGCATGGTGTTGCGGCCGAGCTGGTAGTTGTAGTAGTGCTGGCCGGCGCCGTTCATGTAGTTGCTCTTCCATGCCTGGGGTGTGTTGGGGAGGTTGTAGTTGTTGGTCTCACCCTTCACAACCTGATAGCCGAGGTTGAGGTTGAAGTGGAGTTCGGGGAGGAAGTGGAGAGCGTAGTCAATCTGGAGGTTGCCGCTCGAGGAGTACACCTTGTTGCCGTTGTCGACACCGTTGAGAAGTGCCACGGGGTTGAATCCGCCGTTGGTCTCGAGGTTGCCGTCCTGGTTGATGAGCGAGGTGTAGCCGCCGAACATGGGAGCGCCGAGGTTGCCGGAGGTCTTGTAGGCGGTATATACGGGAAGCGTGGGGTTGAAGTTGATTGCGGAGCCGATGGCGCCGGTGTCGGCGTTGTTATCGAGCACGTAGTTGCCCTTCACCTGAGCGTTGATCTGCAGGAGACCGTTGAAGAACTTCGGGTTGAGGTTGATGCCCACGGTCGTGCGCTGCATGCGGGAGGTTTTGATGATACCGTCGTTGCTGGTGTAGCTTACGTTCACGCGGTAGGGAAGGAATCCTGCGGTACCGCCGACGCTGAGGTTGTAGTCGTGGGAGAAGGATGTGCGGAGCACTTCGTCCTGCCAGTCGGTGTTGGCCGTGCCGAGGAGGTTCTCGGAGTCGGGAGCATATTTGGCTACGGTCGCGCGGTATGCGTCGCCGTCAAGCACGCTCCAGCGGCGGGCTGCCTGGTTGAGGTGGAAGTTAGCGGAGAAGCTGACCTGGGGACGGCCGCTCTTGCCCTTCTTGGTGGTGATGATGATCACACCGTTGGATGCACGGGCACCGTAGATGGCGGTTGCGGAAGCGGACTTCAGGATGGTCATGCTCTCGATGTTGTCAGGAGCGATCATGGTGAGAGGGCTGTTGGAGCCGTAGGAACCGCTCATGGGCACACCGTCGACAACCACGAGGGGGTCGTTGGAAGCGTTAAGGGAGGCACCGCCGCGGATACGGATGTTCGCGCCGCCGCCGGGGTTACCGCCGTCGGTGGTAACAACGACACCGGGGCTTGCACCTACGAGGAGGTCGTTGGCCGAGGTTGCGAGGCCGGCTTCGATTTCATCGGGCTTGATGACCGATACGGAACCGGTAACGTCGGATTTCTTCACCGTACCGTAACCTACGACCACGAGTTCGTTCATGGCCACGGTGTTCACGGCGAGGTGGATTTCGAGGTGCGTGCGGCCTTCGACAGCGACGTTCTGCGTCTCATAGCCGACGTACGATACTGTGAGGACGGCATTGGGGTCCACGTCGAGACGGAAGTTACCGTCAATGTCAGTTGCGGCGCCATAGTTGGCTGCGCCCTGAACGACGACGCTGGCGCCGATGGCAGGCATGCCGTCGGGCTCATACACAGTACCGGTGACTGTGATCTTTTGCGCCAAAGCCGGGAACGCCATAGCAAGCACCATTACCAGCGCGAGCCATGCCTTCCGGTTCATTTGAAAACAAATGTTCTTCATGCAAGGGGTGTTTAAAGTTTAACTTGGATATAAAATGTTTTGTATTTAGCTGAAGGTGGAAGAAAGCGAGGGGGGGGTATGCGGCGTGAAAGCGGCGGGCTTTAGGCCACAATAGCGGCTCCGGACATGAAGCGAATCCGGGAGATGGGCGACTCAGACGGCTTGAGCTCTTAGAACAATGTGACTACCAATCCTTTAAGTCAATCACGGTGTTTAGAATCCTAAGGTGACGTCTTTGGGTACTTGCTTCAGTTTCTTTTTTCTTTGTCAAATCGAGTACAAAGAAAATTAAAAAACTTTGATTTTCCTCCATTTTTTGTCCGAAAACGGACGGAACGCCCCAACTTTAACGTTTTTAACTTAATTAATGTCTTCTATTAACACTTCGGAGCCCTCCTTGAAAAAACATGTCGGCGCCGCTGCCCGGCAAGCGAAATTTTTCGTAACTTTGCACTGCGCGGGCCCAACTGGCCGCGAATACTCCTTATTATATATAAATACAACGATGCAGCAGAACATATCCCGCAGAGTGCAGTCGCTGGCCGCGAGCCAGACCCTCGCAATGTCGCAGAAAAGCTCCGAGCTCCGCGCCCGGGGCGTGGACGTCATCAACCTCTCGGTAGGTGAGCCGGACTTCCACACGCCCGACCACATCAAGGCCGCGGCGGTGAAGGCGATAGACGATAATTTTTCGTTCTACAGCCCTGTGCCCGGCTATCTGAGCCTCCGCAAGGCCGTGAGCGAGAAGCTCCGGAGGGAAAACGGCGTGGACTTCGCCCCCGAGCAGATTGTAGTAGGCAACGGCGCGAAGCACGCCCTGTGCAACGCCATCCTCGCCACGGTGAACCCCGGCGACGAGGTGCTCATTCCCGTTCCGGCATGGGTGAGCTACATGGAGATGGTAAAGCTCGCTGGAGGCGTCCCCGTGACTGTGCTGACAGGCATCGAGCAGGACTTCAAGATTACTCCGGAGCAGCTCCGCGCAGCCCTCACACCCCGCACCCGCGCCGTTCTGTTATGCTCTCCCTCGAACCCCACCGGCAGCGTCTACTCCCGCGGAGAGCTTCAGGGCCTCGTCGACGTGCTCGCCGACCGACCGGACATACTCGTTCTTTCCGATGAAATCTACGAGCATATCAACTACACGGGCGAGCCCTACACCTCGATGGCATCCTTCCCCGAGCTGGAGGGACGGGTGGCCGTTATCAACGGCGTATCGAAGGCCTACGCCATGACCGGCTGGCGCATAGGCTACGTGGCCGCCCCCTCAGAGATGGCCAAGGCCGTGAGCAAGCTTCAGGGGCAGATGACCTCCGGCGTGTCGTCCATCGCCCAGAAAGCAGCTGAGGCTGCCTACTCCGGGCCGCAGGACTGTGTGGAGGAGATGCGGAAAGCTTTCGAGCGCCGCAGGAACCTCGTGGTGGAGCTCGCCTCGAAAATCCCCGGGCTCAAGGTCAACCGCCCGCAGGGCGCTTTCTACCTCTTCCCCGAGGTCAGCGCCTATCTCGGCAAACGCTTCGGCGACAAGACGATAGAGACGGACTCCGACCTTGCGATGTACCTCCTCGAGGAGGCGCATGTGGCAACGGTGGCAGGCTCGGCCTTCTGCGCTCCGGGCTATATCCGCCTGAGCTACGCCACCTCCGACGACAATATCCGCGAGGCCATACGCCGCATAGCGGAAGCGCTGGGGAAGCTGAAATAATTACAGGGTCCGGCCCTCGTAAACGCTGATTTTATGGCGCCACTCGTCGCTTATGGCTTCGGTGGCGCCTGTTTTTGTGTTGTAGCACACCATCGTCACCATGGCTGAGGCCTTGATTTCACCCGTGGTGATGGAGCACACGCGCTGGTCGAGCACGAGGCTCTTCGCGCCGATGGAGGCCACGGCAGTCTGCACCTCGAGGTCTTCGTGGATAAATGTCGGCGCGAGAAAATTGATGTTGATATTTGCGATTACGAGACCGAGGGTGTCCCAGTTGAAGCGGCCGCCGTCCATGAACTGGCGGAAATAGTTGGCCTTGCCGAGGTCCATGAACTGGAGATACACGGCATTGTTGAGATGCCCGAGAAGATCGATGTCGTTAAAACGAATCTGGACGGGGAGCCTGTGGCGGAAAAGATAAGGGGTTTCGGCGATGACGGGTTTAGCCATAGCGTTCAATGAATCATTATGTCAGTTATAATATCCTTGCCCACGGCCTCGTTCAGGCGGCTGACGAGCTGCGGGCGGAGGTATGAGATTTCGTTTTTCAGAGAGGCGGAGGTGATGAATACGTGGAGCGTCGTGCCCTCGATGTACCGGCGTGCGGTGTAGCGGTTTATCGCCGGTCCCACGACCTCGCTCCACAGGTAGCAGAGGCGGTAGCGCTCATAGTCGTCGCCCATCCCGGCCATGTCGATCATGCCCTGCATGATTTCCCCCACGCTCCGGGCCTCAACTTTCTTCATGACCGAAGGGAATGGGTGTGAACACGCCGTCGGCCACGCTCCAGAGGCGGCAGGTGTCCTCCCCGGCGGGTGTCTTCGCAGGGAGGCCGGCCACGGTTTCGTCGAGGTGCTGGCGGTTGGTGTCGGTTATGAAAATCTGGCCGAAGGGGCCGTCCTCGTCGACGAGGAGCGCCATGATGCGGCCCACGCGGCCGGTGTCGAGTTTGTCGAAGATATCGTCGAGGAGGAGCAGTGGGCGGATGCCGAGCCCGCGGTACAGGAGCTCGTACTGGGCGAGGCGCAACGCCGTGGTGATGGTCTTGATCTGCCCCTGGGAGGCTCCCCGGCGGGCCGGAAGGCCGCCGATGGTGAGCTCGAGGTCGTCGCGGTGCGGCCCTACGGTGGTGTGCTTCAGGATTTCGTCGCGGCGCCGCTCGCGCTCGAGTAGTTCGGTGAGCGAACATCCGCTGTCGAGGATGCCCGAGCGGTATGTCATTGCCACGCCCTCGTCCGTGGCGGCGATGGCCCGGTAATATTTCCCGAAGATGGGCAGAAGCTCGCCGACGGCCTTCTGTCGCGCCGCCGTGAGGTACGAGCCCGCGCGGTCGAGCTGAAGCTCGAGAGCCAGAAAAAGCTGTCGGTCCGCAGAGCCCTCGCGCAGTAGGGCGTTGCGCTGGCGGAGGGCCGTGGCGTAGCGGCCGAGTGCCTCGAGATAGCGAGGGTCGTTCTGCGAGATAATCTGGTCGAGGAAGCGGCGCCGTTCCTCGGCTCCCACGTCGACGAGGGCATTGTCAGCCGGCGAGAGGAGGACCAGCGGGAAGCTGCCTATATGCTCGGAGAGTCGCCCGTATTCCTTGCCTCCGCGCTTGAGCACCTTGCGCCTGGGCGGACGCAGGCCGAGGGTCAGCTCCTCGTCGAGTCCGTGGCGGAAATACATTGCCGAGAGCAGGGAGAATTCCTCGCCGCGCTTCACCAGCATGGCGTCCGTCAGACCCGAGAAGCTCTTGCTGAAGCTCAGGGTGTAGAGGGCGTCGAGGAGGTTGCTCTTGCCCATACCGTTGTCGCCGAGAAGGCAGTTGATTTTCGGAGAGAAATCAAGCGACGCGTCGGCGATGTTCTTGAAATTGGTGAGTCTTAGGCTTCGGACTATCATTTTTCTCGGAAAAGGCGGTCGAAGAAGAGGAGGTGGTATGCTATTGAGTTGCGCCAGTAGGCATGGGAGTGCCTTCCGGGGCGCGAGATATAGTCGTGGGGTACCTCTGCGGCGAGCATCCGGCGGTGGAGTTCGTCGTTCACGCCGGCGAAGAAGTCGTCCGTGCCGCAGTCGAAGATGATGCGGAGGTCCGGGGCCTTCTCCCTGAGGGAGTCGACCCTCGCCACAGCGCTAACCTTCTCCCACACAAGGGGATTTTCCGCCGGCTCTCCGAGCAGTCCGACAAGTCCCCAGCGGTCTGCGAAAGGTCTGAGGTCCACTCCGCCGCTGGTGCTTCCGGCGGCGGCAAAAAGTCCGGGATTGTCCATCGCGAGAGTGAGGGCGCCGTGGCCGCCCATGCTCAGGCCCGTTATGGCGCGCCGCGACGAGTCGGAGTGGTAGCGGCGGTCAATCTCGGGAATAAGTTTCTTAGTGATGAAGGACGCCATCTGCATATCGGGACGCACGGGCGAGTCCACATACCAGCTCTCCATCCCCGAAGGAAGCACCATGAGCATGCCGTATGCGTCGGCGTAGGCGGGAAGCTCGGGACAGGTCGTGGTCCACTGGGTGCAGTCGCCTCCGTAGCCGTTGAGAAGATAGACGGTGGGGATGGAATCGGCCGGGGAATCGGGCACTATCACCCTTACGGCCATCGGCTCCGGCAGGAGCGGCGAGACCAATGACAGGGAGTCGATGCGCGCGGCACGTGCGCCCGCGCACCCGAGAAGCACGGCCGCCGCCAGCGCCGCAGGGCGCAGAATTGTCTGTAATTTTTTCATATCCTGCAAAGATAACAATTTTTTGGCAATATTCGGCCTGATTTTTGCGTTATTACCAAGCAGACGGCTCCCCCGACGGGACCGTCAGGCCTACAAACCAAATGAACAAGCTCATTTTCCGCATATTTCTTCTTCTCTCCGGAGCCGCCATGCTCTTCGGGACCGCCTCGTGCATCGAGGACGGCTTCACGGCATCGCCCTCCGACCAGCCCGAGTTCCCGGCCGACACCCTCGACCTCGGCCTCATCTTCACCGACGAACCCTCGCCGACATCACGCATGGTGGTCTACAACCGCCACTCCAAAGGCCTGAACATCTCCGACATCCGCATCTCCGGCCCTGACGCCACACATTTCCGCATGAACGTTGACGGCCTCAGCGGCGAAACGTTCTCCAACGTGGAAATCCGTGCCAACGACTCTATTTTCGTGCTCGTCGAGGCCACCCTCCCCGAAAACGCGACCGCAAAGCCCACGGAAATCACCGCCTCGCTCGACTTCACCACCAACGGCGTGAAGCGCTCGGTCGTACTCGCCGCCACGGGCCAGAATGTCCGGCGTCTCCGCGGCCTGACCCTCGCGCAGGACACACACCTGACGGCCGAACTCCCGTACCAGATCTACGACTCGCTCGTCGTGGCCCCCGGCGCCACCCTCACCCTCGACCCCGGCGCCCGGCTCCATTTCCACGACAAGGCCATGCTCGTTGTCCGCGGTTCCCTCCGGAGCCTCGGCACCCCCCAAGCCCCCGTCAACCTCTGCGGCGACCGCACCGGAAACGTCGTGGCCGACATTTCATTCGACATCATGTCGAACCAGTGGACCGGAGTCTTCATCCTCGGCACCTCCACCGACAACCTCATCAGCCACACAGACATCCGCAACACCGCACAGGGCGTCACAGTCGACTCCGCACCCCTCACCATCATCAACTCACGGCTCCACAACTCAGCCGGCTCGGCCCTCGAGGCGTACCACTCGCGGATCCGAGCCCTCGGCTCCGAGTTTGCCGAAGCCGCCGACGGCCTCGTCTACCTTCAGGGCGGCGAGCACCTCTTCAGCGGATGCACCTTCGCCAACAACTACCTCTTCTCGGCCATTTCCGGCCCGGCGATATGGCTCGCCCACGTCAGCAGCGACCCCAAGACCGGCGCCGATGACGAAAGCGGCCTACCATACCTCAAAGCCGAATTCAACAACTCCATCGTCTACGGCCTCGGCGACGACTTCTCCCACGGCTCGCTCGAAGGCACCGACGTCCGCGTGCGCCGCTGCCTCATCCGCGCCGAGGGCAAGGACGACAACGAGTTCATAAACTGCATCTGGGGCGAGGACCCGCTCTACTACACCGTCCGCGAAGACTACATCTTCGACTATCGCCTGCGCCCCGACAGCCAGGCCATAGGCGCAGCCGACCGCACCCTCTACCCCGCCGACTTCCCCGCCGCCGACTTCTACGGCGTTCCCCGTGCCCTCGACCTCGGCGCCTACACCTTCGTACCCGCGAAGGAATAAGAGCCATCCGACGCAAAAGCGGACGCTTCTCTCCGCATTTGGGTTTCCTATCTCCATTTGCCTCAATTTTTGAGTCAAACATGACAGATTTTTTATAAAAAAGATTTAACTTTGCAGTCGGATAGGCCAAAGCCCGTCCGACTTTTTTTAGCAAAATAAGAAGCACTATGCTTATCTTGTAGTTTGAGGACGTAGGAAATTCTTCAAGGACAAGGATAGCATAGTGGTTCTCTCGCGCTTAGCGTGGTAGCAATTGTTACATCAGTTCCAACAGTTTCCTACGACCTTCAAACTACGACGTGGCATAGTTGGCTCACGTTTTCTTAATTCATATCTCCGCCGGGCCTCCGGAGCGTAATCTTATGAAAAAAAACATAAACCTGCTGAGGGACATTGGCTTTCGCGTTTCCGGCGCCGCTGGCATTTGCAGCCTGTTCAGAAAAAGACGAGCCTGTTCCCTACCCCGACATCCCTTCAGGACCTTCTGATGCCCATGCATCCCATACCTTATAACGCGAGTTCGGGATAACGATATCCAACTCGGCGACATTACAGTTAGGCATGAATTATCGGGCGGCCAGTCATTGGTCGCCTGATTTTTCAACCGGTGCAGTTTATAGCCAGAGGACGAGCTGCCCGTTGGACTCAGGCACCTCGTAATCGAAATTGACTTCCGGCTTTGTGGAGAAGAAGCAATACGCACCCATTGCCGCAAGCAGGTTCATGATAAAATTGTGGATGCTGCGGTGGCGGGAATGCACCAGCTGGGCCACGTTCTTGAGCATGTCGTTTATTGATTCGATGATGCTTATCTTGCGGAGCATTATCCTGTCGTAAAGCGGCATGAGGCGCTGTTTCATATTCGAGCGCAGGCCGGTCACGATATGCACCCCCCTGTCCCACAGATGTCCGAAAAGCGATTGCGAGATATAACCCTTGTCGGCGTACAGTTTGCCGAACACCTTATCTGTCAGAGTGTCAATGACTGACACCTCGCGGTCATCGACGTTGGCGCGGGTGAGGACGAAGTTCACAAGCTCCCCCTTTTCGTTGCACAGGAGATGCAGTTTGAAGCCGACGTACCATCCCATGGTGCTCTTGCCCTTTGCCGCGATACCTTTGAACACCTTCATGTTGAACTGACGCCTGTTATGGATTACAGGGATACAGGTGCTGTCAACAAAACTGATGCCGGTGCATTCTCCGAAACAGGCAAGACGCAGAAACATTGTCAGTGCCACGAAGCAACGCGGCATGATTTCCACGAAACGGTTGTACGAGAACCGGCGTGGGAACAGATGTCTCCAATGTCCGCACACGCATAACAGATAATAATGCTTGAAGTTGCGGTAGGTATTGAAGTGGAAGCAGATCAGAATCGTTATGACCTCCGCATCGGACATTATGCGCTTTCTGCGGCGTTTCGATGCGAAGGGAGAAGACGGAAGTACGTTTTTCGCCATCTCGACTTCAAATTCCTTGCAAAAATCATCCGCAATACAGAAAATTTCAGTAACTTTACTCTCGGTAATCATGATACAGTATTTATTGTTTGGTACCTCTAAATTACTAAATATCAATGATATTACCAAAAGAATCGGCAACTTTTTCAAGCTGCCGATTCAACTTTTTTCAGGACATTCTTATCCCGAACTCGCGTTAATAAATCTCTTTACCTGAAATATAATGAGCAACGTCATATCCAATTCCGCTTCGGAGCTTGTCAAGGCGATGAAAATCGAGGATGATGCCAAGCGCGAGGAGCTGACCAAATCCATCACTAACCATTCTCTAAATGCCGCCGGTCTGGGCCTTATCCCCATACCACTTGCCGACGTGGCCGCACTTACGGTCAACGTCTGGCATATGTACATCAAGATAAACAAAATCCTCGGCATCTCATTCAAGGACAATGTTCTGAAGAGTATCGCCTCGGCGGCGCTGGCGAACCTTTCGACAAACCTTCTGGCGAGCGGCCTGGCAAGCATGCTGAAATTCTTTCCCGGCGGGGCGATAGCCTCGGGGCTGGTTGTCGCGGGCACGAACTATGCCATCTGCTCCTCCTCGGCGTGGATTTACCTCGAAATACTGACCACAGTTGCCAAGAAGAACAACGGCAGTCTTAATCTCGACGATATTCCCGAGCGCGAAATCAAGCGCATGGTCAAGGACAACAAGGGCAGACAGCAGGACATCGCCAAGGAGGCCAAGACAACTTACACCCAGGAGCACAAGGACGACAAATGACGCCGGACTACGACTACATAATCGGCTTCGACTTCGGCCACGGGGAGACAAGCGTGGCGATGGTCGACGCGGGGAAGGTGTCGGAGAAGGACGGCACGGTGCCCGTGGAGGATGTGTATATCTGCGAGCACAGCCGGGAGCCGAAGATTACCTCGCTGGTGGGATATGACTCCGAGGGAAAGACCGAGGTGGACATCGACATCTACGACTTCAAATGCTTCGAGCACGTCGAGTCGTATTTCAAGGGACCTCTTGTTGGCTCTGCGGAGTTCAGGGCCATAGACGCCACGCAGAGGCGCCACTTCCGCGACTTCGTCAGGACGGTATTCGACCGCGTGACGACCAACCCGCGGAACGTAAGGCTCATAGGCAAGCGGGTACGATACTACGCGGCCTGTCCGTCAGGCTGGAACAAGGAGCAGCAGGAGACGTATCTCCGTTTCCTGCGGGATGAATGCTCCGTGCCGGTCGACGGCATAATCGAGGAGTCGCGAGCGGCGCACGTTACGGCTCGCCGTAAGCTCCACGAGCGCAATCCGGAACTCGCGGGCCAAGCGGGGCGCATCGCCGTGCTCGACCTCGGGAGCAGCACGCTCGACATCACCCTGCACGCCGACCGGACCTACACCGACGGCTACGAAATCGGCGCGAGCCTCATCGAAGAGGAACTTCTCAAGCATTTTCTCCGGGAAAACAGCGAGTTCAGGACCCATTACGAAGAATACCTCGCCCTCAATCCCGCGGGGCGGGACGAAATCCTTCTATTCCTGCGCTACGCCAAGGAAAACTACTTCAACAAACAGAAAAAGTATCCCGACCGGGACGTTGACCTTGTCTGCTCGATAAGCTGGCCGGACCTCTCGCAGGACGAGGTGGACGGAATATCCACGCTTAGAATCAAGGGCTCGGAACTCACGGCATTGTTCATCGGCGGCGCAGAAGCCCCTACGGGGAGCTACGTGGAGAAGCTCCGGAGCCATATCGGCGACTTCATCACGAAATTCGGTGGCGCGGACGCCGTGGTGCTCACCGGAGGCGCCTCTCAGATGGGCTTCTACAAGGACATCGTGCTGGAGTGCTTCGGACTTGACGGCTCGGCGTGCATCGTTGACGACACACCATCGTACAGCATCTCTCAGGGCGTGGCCACGATAGGATACATGGATCTGAAATGCCCGGTCTTCGACCCCGCAGACCCGGAGGCGCGCCTCCCCGAGGAGCTTCAGGAAATCTTCGAGAGGCTGCCGGAACTTATCAACTCCGATATTCTGAGCCACTACAAGGCAGCATACACCGACTCGCTGACGCAGGTTGTCGACCAGTGGAAGGACAAGCCCGGCAGGAAGACCCTCGAAGAGCTCATAAGCGGCTTCGACCGCGCCATCGGCGAGCTGCAGAGCCGGACCGAGAGCATAAGCCGCCAGATCAACGCAAGCGTGGCAGACAATCTCAGGAAAAAGATAAACAAGGCACTCCAGGACACAATCAGACTTTATTTCGGCTTCGACGCGCCGATTCAGGGCTTCAAAATCGACTATTCTTTCGATTTCGCAGTTCCGGAGGAGGACAACAGAAGCCTCTACGAGCGCATCTCCCGGATAATCGAGGAATACATCAACAGCCGCAGCTTCCTGCACAAGTGGAACGGCAAGGCCTCACTCGAGAAGGACCGCTCGGACGACCGCAAGCTTCTGGAGGAGCTGCCCGCCGTGGTGAAGACCTTCATAGGCAAATGGTACGGGAGATACCGCATCGGTGACACCATAGGCGAGGAAGTTGCCGACTGCCGCGACAGACTCCGCAAGTTCTACGCCTCGACAATAAGAAACATCACATGCCAGATATGACCACGGACAGCAATGAACTCACTCAGGCGGCGCCCGCACCTGCCGTCTACGAGCCCGGGCAACTCGACGGCCTCGGCAAAATCGCCGCGGCCAACGCCATAGCGCAGACCCTGGCCTATTCCCTCGAGCGCAAGTATCTCCAGGGCTCCGGCGGGGAGGGAGAGGCGCTGTGCACCCTGAAAGCCGTCGGCGCACCCGACCACCGTCTGACGGGCTACCACTGGCTGAAGGTGACTCAGGTCGGGAAGTTCTCGGCCGACACAAAGCAGAACTGCTTCGACGCGATGCAGACCATACTCCACTCGTGCAATCTGCCCGAGACGAGCCTGACCTTTCTCATCCTCGGCGACAAGGGCGTTTTCAGCCTCTACATGGGACTGAGCGAGCGGGCCAAGAGCCGCTCCGGCATGGCCATGAGCAAAATCGGCGCGCTTCAGGACTTCGCGTCGTCGAACTGGAAGGGCCTCGTGACGAAGAAGGCGGACACCGACGCCGGACTCCGGGACTTTTTCAGCTCCGGGACCTACACCAAATGCCATGCCCTCACCGGCATCCCTACCCTTAACGCCACGGACCGCTACGCCCGGAGCGTTGACCAGATAATCGGCGGTGGGAAGAACAGGGAGCATATCGCCTACCTCGTTACGGCCAAGCCCGTCGCGGAGGAGAAGGTCGACGCCATCCTCCGCGAATGCCGGGAGATGCAGAGCCAGGCCGAATCGTTCAGAGGCTTCTCCATATCGGAGAGCCTGCAGAAGAGCGAGAGCAACTCGGACGCCCACACCGTTTCGGAGACTGTCACCGAGACCATCTCGGGCCAGATCAACGAGTAAAAGGGCAACGGCGCGCGGAACGCCATATTTGCCGTCACGGGCCTCGCCGTCGCCGCGGCGATCTTCTATCCGCCGGCGCTGAGCGTGGTACCGGCGGTGGCCAACAAAATCAAGACTATCCCTAAGCTCAAGTCGACGATGGCCATCCTGAACCTCGGAAGCCAGGCGCAGTCGCTGGCCATGGCCAAGGGCTTCATTCCCAGGAAGAGCGCCCCGAAGAAAAAGGACCGCTCGGAAGCGACGTCGACGACCGACACCACGACCCACGGCTTCACGGAGAGCTACTCTCGGACCGTGTCGCAGACCATCAGCAACGCGCATATCGAGGCCGCGGTGGAGCATCTGAAGACCCACGCCGAGCGCTACCGGCTCGGGAAGGCCACCGGAATGTGGGAGGTCGGATGCTACGTCCTCACCGACAGCGAGGACGGCGGGATGCTCGCCTCGCAGGTTAGGGCCGTGCTGAGCGGAAAGGAGTCGGTCTACGAGCCTCTGCGCGTGCACGACATCTCCGAGCTGGTCTCGGACCCGTCCGGCTTCGTGAAGGGCTTCAAGGAAGAGCTCCAGGTCTACGCCGGCTACATTCCGGAAAACGGCTTCGCCGACGAACCCTTCAGGCATCCCTTCGGGCAGGATTTCGCCAGGCTGACGACCATCCTAACCACCCGTGAGCTGTCCTGCCTGATGAACATGCCCATGAATTCCGTTCCCGGCATAAGCGTGGTGGATATCTGGCCGGATTTCAGCCTCACGCCCTAGAAAGACGCCGGAACGGACGGAAACGCGCTGCCGTTAGGAAAACTGATTTTCGAGCGGCAGGAGACGTCGATGCCGGTCGGTGTGAATCTTGACACATTCAGCCGCCACTCGCTCGTTGCGGGCGTGAACGGCAGCGGCAAGACGAACTCGGTTCTTTCCGTCCTCGAGGGCTTCCTCGCGAAAGGGCGCCCCGTGATGGTCTTCGAGCCCGCGAAGACCGAGTACGTGGACTGGGCAATAAAGTACAATGCCGAGGCGGAGGAGTACAACCGCACCGTCACCGACGAAGCGCAGAAGCGCAAGAAAATCCGCATCTTCATTCCCGGGTGCAACTACTACGCCAAGGGCCGCGCGGAGCTCACGGACATTCTGCGCATAAATCCCTTCGAGGTAATCCCGAGCAAGAACGGGAAGAACGGCTACCGGGTAGTCTCGCACCTCGACAAGCTCAAATCGGTGCTCGCGGGGGCCTTCCCCATGCAGGACATCCTGCCGACGGTCATCGAGCGTCTTCTCTATAAGCTCTACACCGACAGCGGGTGGCTCGACGGGGACACAGCCGTGAAAACCCGACCCTTCCCCACCCTCGCCGACATCAACAAGAAATTCATTTCCGAACTCATGGCCCAGCTGGGCTATGCCGAGGAGAACACCATGAACATCTCCGCGGCCCTGCGCACACGCTTCAACAGCATGAAGCAGGGCTGGAAAGGAGAGATGCTCGACAACGAGACCATGACGGGCCTGAGCTGGGCCGAACTGTTCGGGGAGCCGTGCGTAATCAACCTCTCCTACGTGGGCGACGACTCGGACAAGGCATTCATCATGTCGCTGCTGATGCAGTATCTCTACGAGTACCGCATAGCGGAGTCGGAGGCCGCGGACTACAGTTTCAACGACAACGAGTGCCGTCACCTGACAGTCATCGAGGAGGCGCACAGAGTCATGTCCAGATGCGAGAGCCCGGAGCTGCCGCAGTTCCGCTCCAACCAGATGTTCGCGAGCATCCTCTCGGAGGTGCGCGCCTACGGCGAGGGGTTAATGGTGGTGGACCAGGTTCCCTCGAGGCTGATCGAGGACGCCGTCAAGAATACGAACATCAAGATAATCCATAAGATAGTGGCGGCGGACGATACCCGGCTCCTGGCCGAGTCAGCGGGCATGAGCGACGAGCAGCAGGCCGTTATCCCCCGGCTGTCCATCGGGCAGGCCATACTCGTGGGGCTCAACAGCCTTAACGCGGGCGCGCAGAACGCCGGGGACATCTACCTCGCCAAAATCAACAAGAAGAAATAACAACTCACCAACCGAGATATGGACACGAACACAAAGAACGTCAAATGCACCGCTCCCGACGGGCAAAGCTACAAGGGAGAATGGCGCGACGACAAACCCAACGGCAGCGGCATCATGGATTTCGCCAACCAGGACCAATACGAAGGCGACTGGAAGGACGGCCTCATGGACGGCGAGGGCGTATACCGCTTCTACGACCCCAAAAAGGACGAGTTCACGGCAACGTACGAGGGTCAGTTTCTCGAAGGCAAGCGCCACGGCATCGGGCGCATGAGCTTTCCGGACCACACATTCTACGTCGGTCAGTGGCAGGACGACAAGCGCACGGGCTCGGGCTTCGCCACCTTCGCCGACGGGGGCGCCTTTCAGGGGCTCTGGCAGAACGGCGAGATGATGCGCGGGGTGTACGCCCTGCCCAACGGGGACCGCTACGACGGCGAGCTCTCCGGCGGTAAATTCAACGGCTACGGCAAATATTTCTTCACCGACGGGCGCTGGTACGACGGCGAGTGGAAGGATGGCGCCATGACCGCGGGCCTCGTCTACCGGCCAGACGGGAAAATCAAGGAAGTGGCCGACGGAAAAATCCTCTGACCGACAGCCATGCGGACGAAGACCCTGATGTTCCTCATCACTTACAGGTGCAACCTCCGTTGCAGCTACTGCTATGAGCCGAAAATCAGGGCTCCGCGCATCGACGCGCGCCGCCTGGAAGCCCTCGTACAGGCAAAAGCCGAAGCCATTCCCGACGAATACGACTCCTTCGAGGTCCATTTCATGGGCGGAGAGCCCCTGCTGGAATTCGGAATGATAATGGAGACCGCGGAATGGATCTGGACTCAGGACTTCGGCAAGGAACTGCTCACCGTCTTCGCCCCGACCAACGGGACCCTGCTCACCGAAGAGATAAAAAGCTGGTGTACGGCCAACAGGGAGCGCTTCTGCCTCGGGCTGAGCTTCGACGGCGACGAAACGATGCAGGACCTCAACCGCTGCGCCTCGTCGGGGCAGGTTGACCTCGGTTTTTTCGCCTCGACATGGCCCCGCCAGAGCGTGAAGATGACAGTTTCGCCCCGCACCGTCGGAAAACTGGCTGAAGGTGTCAGATTTCTCCATTCCAGGGGCTTCAGGACCGTTTCCGCAGATCTTGCGCAAGGCAGGGACATAGGCTGGGACGCTCGGGCGCTACGGGAGCTCTCCCGCCAGCTCGACCACCTGTCGGAGCAATATGCGGGGCAACCCGACACCGGATGCAGTTGCTCGATGCTGGATGTGGACATCCATTCCGCAGGCCTCAATCCCTCGGCGAAATCCTGCTCCTGCGGCGAAGACCTCGTCTGCATAGACACCGACGGCCGGGAATACGCCTGCCACCTCTTTTCACCGGTGGCACTTCCTCCGGAAAAGGCGCGGCGCTCGCAGGAATTCGACTTCCGCGACAAGGCCTCGTTCAGCAATCCGGCATGCAACAAGTGTATGCTCGGCAGGCTGTGTACGCGGTGTTACGGCATGAACTACATCACCACGGGCGACGTCTCCCGGCCCGACCCGGCGCACTGCGCGGCTTTCAAGCTCATCTATCTGGCGAACTGCCGTCACCGCCTGCGCCTTGCCGAGGCTGCCGGAGACCGGCGCGCCAGAGAACAAATCGCTAAACTCATCAACTTAATATCCTGAAAAATGAATACCGAGTTCTCGGAACTGAACGATAAACTGGAAAAGCTCGAAGGCTCCTTTCTCGAGAAGCTCGACAGCATAAGTCCGCTCGAATTCTCCGAAATCCCCAACGAGGTTTCGGAAGCGGATGGCGGACAGATAGAATATTCCGCGTCGTGCGGGTGCTACGTGGCCTGCGGAGGCGAATACAGCCGCAACGGCAAGTGCGGATGCTACACCTCCTGCGGCTCCAACTACAACAAAGGCTGACAACGATATGGGACTTGAATACAACAGCAATCCCGAGGGCCTCGAGCGCATCAGGCCCGAAGGGGGACAACTGACGGCCGTCGAGACTCTGCCGAAAGCCGAGAGCACGGAGCCTCAGGCAAGTGCCGTGGAGCTCTCCGAGGGCACGGAACCCCGCACGCTCATAAGCGAGTCGCTCGAAAAAATGGAGAAAATCCGTCTGTTCGGAAAGACGGAGTGCCTCAACGATGCGAAAGTAACGGACGAAATCGCGGAATACCTCTCCGGCGTCGAGGACCTAAAGTTCGAGAACTGGAAGAAGCTGACAGTCGAGGAGCGCACAGAGCTCCTGAACCGTATAGAGACCAAAATCGCGAAAATCGAGCACCGTCCGCCGCTGCCCATCAAGGTCGAGAAGATGAAGCCCTGGACCTTCGGCTATCAGGACAACGCCAACAAGCTCATCGCCCTTAACAGTCTCTTCGTGATGTCCGACACCAAGAAAGCCTACACCGAGGTCATCGACACCATCCTCCACGAAGGGCGCCACGCCTACCAGCACTACAACGTCGACAAGAAGTGCGTGCACGACTCCCTGAGCGAAGTGAACACCTGGCGCGAGAACTTCTACGACCCCAAGTACAAGTACTACAGCGGGTCGTCGCTCGTGGTGGTGATCGGACCGAAGAAAGTCGGCGACGTGGGCTACCGCCTCTACTACTATCAGCCTGTGGAAATCGACGCCCGCAACTTCGCGGCAGACGTCATGCTCAAACTCAAGAAAAAGGGATTCATGTCCTGAGTCCCACCGCAACCTACCAAACTACCCCCACCGATGAAAGAGATATTTTTCAATGAGGACGGAACGTTGAAAATCAACGAAACCATCATGAACCGGCCCTCGTTCATCAAGATAATGGAAGACGGCAAGGTCACACTCGAGGAAATCGAGGAACAGAGCCGCCGCGTGATGGACCTGTTCCATAAAATCGAAGACACATTCCCCGAAGAGCAGAAGCTACTGGTCCGCGACCTGCTGGTGGAGTCGTGTGTGCTGACCACCATCCTCAAGGAACACGGGATGCAGATTACGCTTTAGGACAGAAGATAACCGGCTTCGGTAAAGGCTGAGATTACTATGTCGAGCGATGCCGTCGGGACGAAAAGGCAGCAGTTTTCGCCACGGACGCAGTAATGTCGTATTGTATCGTCGGTCATCGCGAAATTTATCAGCTCGGCATTGTCGGGGTCGAGCTTCAGGGAGACGTAATATGACCCGTGGGGCTGGACGCTGGAGGCTTTCTTTTCAATGCGCTCGACAAGGGCCTGCCAGACGGGGGGAAGCTCGTCGCCGACAAAGGCCCTGAAGCTGCGGATTCTTTCGTGGAGCTCCTCTCTCTTGCGGATTCCGCTCATCAGGGTCTCCTCGGAGACAGCATAACGGGTCGCGCCGATGGGTTTGCCGATTTTTTTCAGATAAGGGCCGTACATCGATGTCAGGGTCTCGGGGACGTAGATGAAGGGATATACCTCGTCAAGACGGCAGTTTTTAATTTCGTAAGGCTCGAATTCGGGGACTTCGTCCGTGATGCCCAGGGCGTACATTCCGAGCGGCGTGAGCCTGAACGAATCGATGGCGTCGAACTGGGAAAAGCGCACGGCGCTTTTGGCCGGAGCGGCCCCTATGGCCAGCTCGACGATGCCGAAGGTGCAGAGGACCGCGAGGAAACAGCGGAGTACGGGAAGGGCAATGTCGGCGAACTCGTCGAGGCTGCTGCCCCTGTAGCCATAGCCGTAATATCCCTGCCTGCCGGAACGGTAGGCGTTGTAGACGTTGAGGGAGCGCGGGGATACGGGCAAGGGGAGCGGGGCCCCGGGGGTCTGGACAAGAGCCGTGCGCAGCTCCATCATCTTCGAAGGGAGGGACACCCAGTTGGCGCCGAGCCTCTGAATCATATCGAGACACATAGAGATATATGTTCGGGACGCCTCGGCGTCGACGGCATAGCTCAGACCTCCGAGGTGCTTGACATTGTCGACGATGAATGTAAGGTCGAAGTGCGGCTCCTCCCTGAAGAAGCTTATCAGGGAGCGGAGGATTTCGGGAAATCCGGGCTTTTCGATTTTGGCGTTCCGGCGCAGATGATTCAGGCGGCAGTCCAGAATTCCGAAGACGTTAAGGAACAGCCGGGAAGCAGGAACAGGCTTGGGACCCTTAGCGAGGACGTCCTCGGGAAGCGCGGGAAAGCTGACCATAGATGCGAGAGTCCTTGACTCGGCGACGGAAGGCTGCGCCTTGTCGGACTGCCGGCGCACGAAATCCGCGGTAGCGAAAGCCTTGCAGACCTCGGAGGGGGACATCATCGCGAAAGAGTGGCTTGCGGAGTCGGGAATTCTTACGGGAACCATGGAGGGGGCTTTTTTCGACGGCGGAGCATCGGGGACTGCCGTCTGCGAGGGCTTTATGCCGAGGGCCTCGCGTATTACGGGAGGCACGACAAGAGAATTCCTGCCGTCGACGAGCTGGAAGCGCGCGAGGGCGAATATACCGGTGTCGCGGTTTTCGGAGGAGATATTTGAGGGGATATCGTCGAAAGCGAGCGTTCCGGCCTTTGCGAGGGCCAAGAAAGCGTCGGCCACGGGCTTGCGGCACGCGGCGAGGAACTGTGTCAGATTCCGGTTGACAATCTGGGCGAGAGCGTAGAGCATGTTGTCGCGGCTGTCGGCGGGATTCTCGATGCTCCTTGCAAGGGCCTTTTCAAAGGCCTTCGCCTCCTGAGGGAGCGCTCCGGCGTTCTTCCACATGATGAGCACACCCTCCAGAGGCGCGAAAAACTTCCGGAGCTCGGGAAGAGTGTAATAGGACAGACGGGTGATTACGGTGTCCAGCTCGTCGTCGGGAGTGAGGGCGAAGCGCAGAAGTTTGGAAGGATGGACGAAATATCTGGTATCGAGGGGCATTTCTCTTTCAGGAAAGGATAAAATTGATGTCTTCTTCGGAGAGGGACTTGGACATAGAGGAGTCGGCGGCGATGAGCTCGTCGAAGAGCTCGGCTTTCTGCTCCTGAAGCTGCCGGATTTTTTCCTCGATTGTGTCGTGGGTAATCATGGAATAGCTGAACACCGAAGCTTTCTGTCCGATGCGGTGCAGGCGATTGACGGCCTGCTCCTCGGCGGCCTTGTTCCACCAGGGCTCGAAGATGTAGACGGTGTCCGCGGCGGTGAGGTTGAGGCCGACGCCTCCGACCTTCATCGTCATCAGGAGGACGGAGCACTCGGGACTGGTCTGGAAGCGCTTTACGACGGCCTCGCGGCGCGTTGTGGCGCCCGTCATGGTCTCTGTCTCGATTCCGGCGGCACGGAGCTGCTCGGCGGCGAGCTCAAGACCGGCGATGAAGTTGAAGAAGACCACGACCTTGTGGCCGTTGGCCACGGACTGGGCCACCTGACCGACGAGGAGCTCGAGCTTGGGGGAGCGCACGGCGCCGTCGGAGAGACTTTCGGGAACGGAGGCAATGCGCCGGAGCTCGCTGAGAGCCTGGAACATGACGAACTGGGAGCGGTGGACACCCTCGCGGTGGATTGTCTCGCTGACAAGTTCCTTGTAGTAGAGGCGCCGGCGCTCGTAGAGCTTGCGGTGCTCTGGCTCCATCTCGACGTAAAGAGTCTGGTCGACACGCTCGGGGAGGTCCTTGAGCACGTCGCGCTTGAGACGCCGGAGGATGAAGGGGAAAATCTTACGGCGCAGCGCCTCGATGGCCTCCTTGTCGCCGTCGCGCTGGATGGGCACGGCGTAACGGGCGTTGAATTCCTCGAGAGTGCCGAACATTCCGGGATTCAGGAAGCGGAAAAGGGAATAGAGCTCCTGGAGGTTGTTCTCCATAGGCGTACCCGAAAGGGCGAGACGCCTGTCGGCCTTGAGAGCCAGGACGGCACGTGTGCTCTGTGCGGTGAGATTCTTGATGTTCTGCGATTCGTCGAGGATAATGTACTCGAAGCGGCAGTCGGCGAAGAGCTTTATGTCGTTGCGGACCATTGCGTAAGTGGTAAGAACGACCTGAGCCTTCATAGCCTCGCCGAAATCGCGGGCGAGACCGTGGTAGACGGCAACGGAGACCCCGGGGGCGAAGCGTGCGAACTCGGCCTTCCAGTTGAAGAGAAGGCTACGGGGCATGACGATGAGGACAGGGTTCTCAGCCTCGGGGAGGATTTTCAGAAGCAGCGAAATTGTCTGTACGGTCTTACCGAGGCCCATGTCGTCGGCAAGACAGGCTCCGAAGCCGTTGTCGCCGAGATACTGCATCCACTTGGCACCCTCGGCCTGATACGGGCGGAGCTCGCCGCGGAGGTCAGGAGCGGAATACGGGAGGTCAGGCAGCGCGCGGAGGCCGTTGTAGAATTTTCGGGAGTGAGCGAACTCGGGGAGGTCGGAATTACCGAGGAGCTGTTCGAGGCCGGGAATGTCGAAGAAGGAGACCTCGACCTTCGCGGGGTCTTCGGGGTCGTCGACGGGGCGGAAAATTCGCTCGAGTCGCTTGATGTAGGCATCCTCGACTATTACTCTCTGACCGTCGGAGAGTTCGATGTACTTCGTCTTGTGGTATCGTCTGAGGAGCTCGCCGAGGGTAATTGTCTCGGCTCCGAGGTCGACTGTGGCCTCGCCCTCGAGGAAATCGATTCCGGAACTCATCCTGACGTTCAGTCTCGGCTGAGTGGCCTGAATCCTGAACTCGCGGAGCTTTTCGGCACCGAGGATAGTGTATTCCCTGACGAGCCTGGGGAGCATCGTGAGGAGGAATGTCGAGGCCTGGGCGAGCGGGAGAATGAAGAGCGAGCCGTCGCGGTAGACGGCCTTGCGGTCCTTCTGGGTGCGGAAGCTGTCGTCGAGAAGTTTCTCGAAGCGTGCAATCATTGCCGGAAGGACGTCGGTTGTGACATGGCGGATGAAAATGGAGTCGGTGGTGACAGTGGCGACGGTGTTAATCTCAAAATCCGCTGACAGCTCGGGGGGTATGCCGGGAATTACGGAAAGAATTCTAAGAAAAAGAGCCTTGTCGAAGTCCACTTTCTCGAAGAGAATACCGGGAAGGGGGGCCTCGTTCTCTTCCCTGCTCTCGACGACAGCGCGCGCGCCGTACTCGATGCGGATGTTCCTGAGGGCGGAGAGAACCACCGAGAGATAGGACTCGACGAGAGATTCCTCAAAGGGGGCGAGGAGGGACGAGACGTAACGGAAGCTCTCTCCGACGGGACGGCAGGGCGACATGACGTTGCCGACGAGGACAAGCGAGTCGGTCAGGAACGCGAGAGGCACGCGGGCTCCGTTCTCGTCGAGGACAAAAAGCCCGGGGGTAATCATGCCGTCGGCTCCGGCCTCGAGGACAAGGACAGGGGAAACAATGGCCGGGTCGTACGAAACGGGATTCATTGCCGCATCGACGACATTCGGGCATTGCACGAGCATGAAACTGAGCTGAGGAGTGTCGGCGAGAGAAATCTCGGGCTTGCTTCGGGACCACCCGAGGTTGTCGGTATCTGAAGTGCGGAAAAGACTCAGTGCACTCGCCACCGCGGGATCGGAAACCTGTCCGACGGGCATTACGACGCTTCCCCCGGGACTGACGAGCCGTACCAGGGGCAGACCTGCGGAGTCGAAGGCAATCTGGAAGAAGAAGGGCCGGGCCTTGGTTTCGTCCTGGGGGCCCGAGAGTTTCCGGCGGCGAAGCGCTGAGAGAAAATCTTTCTGCATAATTCAGAGGTCAAAAGAGACGTGTATCAAAATTTGTGTTCGCCCAAACGCCGCAAGGCAAGGACGCCCGTTCGGGGCGGACGCGCCATGGCGCGTCCCTACACGTTTTCAACAGGTCAGAACCCGGAAGACCCGGAGTTATTTAAATACTCATTCACTTTAGCAAGGATGAAATCGGCGGCAGTAGCGGGGTCCCGGAGCCAGATTACGGATGGGTCGCGGCGGAGCCATGTAAGCTGTTTCTTGGCATATACCCGGGTGTTCTTTGCGATACGGGCCTTTGCCTCAGGGAGGGACATACGGCCGTGGAAGAAGGCTAGGAGTTCGCGATAGCCCACGGTGTTCAGAGAATTGGCCTCCTCACCGGCCTTATCGAAGGCCCTCCGGGCCTCGCGGACGAGTCCGGCGTCCATCATGGCGTCGACCCGCCGGTTAATCCTGTCGAAGAGGACCTCGCGTGGAAGGTCGAGGGCGAACTTCAGTGTCCGGAAGGGTCGCGGCTTGGGCTCGCCTGTGCGGAGTGCGGAGTACGGTCTGCCTGTCTGGAGGCAGATTTCGAGGGCGTGCATCACCCTTCGGGTATTCGCGGGGTCAACGACGGCGGCGTATTCGGGGTCGAGAATCGAGAGCTGTGCGAAGACTCCCTCAAGGCCGTTGTCCTCGTAGAGGCGCCGGACATATCCGCGCGTCTCGTCGGAGATGGAGGGAATGTCGTCGATGCCCCGGAGAAGAGCGTCGACATACATCATCGAGCCGCCGCAGACCACCATTACGCGGGGAGCGCCGGGGCGGTTCCAGAGCTGGCCGAGGAGCCGGAGGGCCTCCTCCTCATATCGTGCGGCGCTGAAATAGTCGCCGAGACCGAGACATCCGACGAAATGATGTGGCACGGCGGCAAGCTCGACGGGCGAGGGAGCCGCCGTGCCTATGGGGATGTCGCGGAAGAGCTGACGGGAGTCGGCTGAAAGAATCTCACATCCGAGACGCCGGGCGACTTCTACGGCGAGGGCAGACTTGCCGGAAGCCGTCGGTCCGGTGATTACCACAAGGACCGGGCGGGCGTCGGAGGAAGGAGCGGGCATCAGTACTTTCGTTCAGCGACGATGCGCGCAATCTCGACGATAGTGGCCTTTGCGGCCTCCATCGAGGGAATGGGCACGAATTCGTAGCGTCCGTGGAAATTCAGACCGCCTGCGAAGAGATTCGGACAGGGAAGGCCCTTGAAGGAGAGCTGCGCGCCGTCTGTGCCTCCGCGAATGGGAACGATGACGGGCGTCACTCCGGCATCGCGCATGGCCTTTTCGGCGATATCGACAATGTACTTGACAGGCTCGATTTTCTCGCGCATATTGTAGTACTGGTCCTTTATCTCGAGGGAGCAGCAGTCGGGGAATTCCTTGTTGATTTTGCGTGCGAGGTGCTCGAACTCCTTCTTGCGGCGCTCGAAGCGGTCGCGGTCGTGGTCGCGGATGATGTAGGTGAGGACGGTCTTCTCGACAGAGCCCTCCATTGCAGTGAGGTGGTAGAAACCTTCGTAGCCCTCGGTGTGCTCGGGAGTCTCCCAGCGGGGAAGCATGATGACGAACTGGTTAGCGATGCGCATGGAGTTGACCATCTTGTGCTTGGCGTATCCGGGATGGACGTTTCGCCCGAGGAAGGTGACCTTCGCGACCGCAGCGTTGAAGTTCTCATACTCGATTTCGCCGATTTCGCCACCGTCCATGGTGTAAGCGAAGTCCGCACCGAAGCGGGCGACGTCGAACTTGTGTGCGCCGAGGCCTATTTCCTCGTCGGGATTGAAGGCGATGCGGATTTTGCCGTGCTTTATTTCAGGATGGGCCATGAGGTAGTCGACGGCAGAAATAATCTCGGCTATACCGGCCTTGTCGTCGGCACCGAGGAGAGTGGTTCCGTCCGTGACGATGAGGTCCTGCCCCACGTACTTCGACAGTTCGGGGAATTCGGAAGAGGAGAGAACTACCCCGAGCTCCTTGTTGAGGACGATGTCGGCGCCGTCGTAGTCCTTGACGATACGCGGGGAAACGTGCCGGCCCGACATATCGGGAGAGGTGTCGAGGTGAGCTATGAAACCCACGACGGGGACCTCGGGCGCTCCGGCAGGCATGTTGGAAGGGAGGGAGGCCATGAGATAGCCGTTCTCGTCGAGGGAAATTTCCTCGAGCCCCATAGCCTCGAGCTCGTCGCGGAGCTCCCGGGCGAACTCCATCTGTCCGGGAGTCGAGGGTGTCATGTTAGTCTCCTCGTCGCTCTGGGTGTCGAAGCCGACGTATTTCAGAAATCGGTCTACAAGATTCATTTCGGTATACAGGATATTAAGAATTATGGGATTCAGATTTCACGCCAGGGAATCGCCACACGGAGGTCTTCGCCGTCGGGGGCTCCGGCGGCCTTGTAGACGAAGCGGTAGCCGTCTATCTGAAGAGACTTGAGCATTTCCTCAACAGGATAGCGGAATGCCTGCATGTCCTCGTAGATGGGCTGGAGGAAATGGAGATAGCGGCCTTTGAGGCTGCCCTGGTTAAGGTTTGCGAAAGCCGTCGGACGGTCAAAGACGAGCGTGTACTGGGCGAAGCCGTTGCTGACGGTAAAAGAGCATTCGCGGGCGTTGGCGGCCTTGCGGTAGAACTCGCACTTTCTTTCGAAGAGAGCGAGAACGTTATCCTTAACTGCGATGAAGTTCAGCTGCATGGGCGAAAGGCGGAAGAGCTGCTTGAGCTGTGCGGCATCGGTGGCGCAGGTGCGGGAATGGCCGTATACGTCGGAGAGATTTAGGCGGAATTCGGTTTTTTCCGCCGACATGGTGTTGAGGAAGTCGTCGAGTTCCTTGCCGGGGTTGGCCTTGAGCTGCATTGCCGTGTAGTACTTGATTGTCTGGTCGGTTATTGCGTCGACATCCATGACAGAGTCTGAGAAAGCGACATTGACATTCAGTGCGTTGTCGACGGAATCGAGGTCGGCGGAAGCCTCGCTGAGGAACATAGGGTTGTCCTCAGCCATCTGGGCGAGGTCGAGGTTCATTTTGTCGACAATGGGAATAAGCGCGGAGGGAGCTTTCTTAGCGCAGGACGAGAAGAGGGCCGCGGCGGCGAGGGCTACGGAAGCCATGAAGAGGGAGCAGATTTTCATTTCTTGAGGGTTGAGGGTGTTTGGTTACTTAACAATATTTCCGACAGCCGGCCCTCGACCTGAGGGAGGAGTGGGGCAATGCCGTCGTTGATTATTCCGGCTATGGAGGGATGCGGGCGGTCCGGGATGAAGCGCTGGGCGTCGATGCGGGCACGCACCTCGGAGGCCGAAAGGCCGTTACGGGCCATTACGCGGCTGACTCGGAGCGCGTCGGGAGCCGAGACTTCCCAGACACGGTCGACCATACGGTCGAGGCCGCTACGGTAGAGAATGGCAGTCTCCACGAAGAGGACGGGGTCGGAGCCATGGCGCCCGTACCATGCCTCGAGGTCGCGGCGGACCGCGGAATGGACTATCCGGTCGAGGGCCTCGAGCTTTGGAGCCGATGCGAAGACCACCGAGGCTACAAGCGGGCGGTCGATACAACCCTCGCGCACGGCGAGGGGGTGGATTTCCTCGCAGAGGCGGCGCTGAATCCCGGCGTCGCGGTCCATGAGGGCCTTTGCCCGGGCATCGGTGTCGTAGACCCGGAAGCCCATTGCCCGGAGCATACGGCAGACGACAGACTTTCCGGACCCGATTCCACCGCTTACAGCCACACGCACCGCACTCATCGTTGTTCGATTATATACTCGGCGGAATCCGCCGAAAGGTGGACATTCACAAGCTCGTTGGGGACGTCGCTGAGGCGCAGACGGAGCTTTTTGGAGGCTGGAGAGATGCGGCGGTAGTCGGCCTGGACGCGGAAACGGGGATTGGTGGTGGCGTAGAGGCTCATGGGCACCATATAGTACACGTCGATCTGCGCGGGGAAGGTAATGAGCTTGACCCCGGCCGGGACGTTTACAGGCTCAATGACGACCTTTCGCTGCTTGATGATAAGAGGCTCGACGTCGTAGCTGACATCGACACTGTCGGGAATAACGCGGGAGCCCGAGGGACCGAGCACGCGGACACGCTTGGTGAAGGAGGAGCCTACGTCGGTCAGGCGCAGCGGCTCCGTCGAGACGAAGCGGAGGCCCTGCGGGAGCGCCGTGCCTCCCGGGACGAAGACGCGGACAGAGTCGACGGACATCCTTGGCTTTCCGATAATCGAGGCGTTGGGGCCGGTGGAGACCTTGGCGTCGAGACGGAGGGGGAGCCGGTAGCCGGGATGTGTGGTATAGGCGATGTTGATTGAGTCCGGGAAGACCACGGCGACCTGCGAGCCGTCGGTTGCGCTCCGGACCAGCGCCTTGAGGTCGGCTGAGGAGAGAAGCAGGCGCCCTTTTGAGCGGTAAACTCGGAAGTCGATGTTTACGGTGGGCTTGCTCCCTAACTGAAGCTTGAGCATCTGAGTGCCGTGGGCCATCAGGCTCACGCCGAGTGTCTGGGGCCCGGGGGAAACGAGGGTGACGGAATCGGGGACGTGAGTAATTCGGAGCGGGAGACGCATGTCGAACTGCTCCTCGTCGCTGAGAGACATCACGAACCAGAGGACCGTGCTGACGGCGAGAAAGATTAAAAACATCAGCGCATCCTTGCCGTGGCGGGAATGGCCAAGGTCAACGATGCGCCTGATGATAGGCTTTATGCTCGAAACCGCAGACACAGGGAGCGAAGGGGGAGGAAAAGGGGAGGAGCAGGAATTACTTGCCGTTCTCCTGCGCGGACTGGTTTGCGTCCTCGGCGGAGGGGTATACGGAGCCCTTGTCCACGCGGATGCTCGTGGAAGGAGCGATTTCGACGATGAAGTATGTTTCCTTCACCTCCTTGATTGTGCCGTAGATGCCGCCGGCTGTAACGACCTTTGAGCCGCGGTCGAGGCTTTCGCGGAATTTGCGGATTTCCTTCTGACGCTTCTGCTGGGGACGAATCATGAAGAAGTAGAAGATGACGAAGAGGGCGACGATCATCAGAATGCCGCCCCAGTCTGCTCCGGCCTGGCCGGCTTGAAGAAGAATGCTCATAATCAGTGATGGGGGTTATGGGGTTGTCTGTTTATTGAGTTATTTCTTGTCCTGGGGAAGGGGCTTTGTGAGACGGCCTTCCTTGTTGAGGCGCGTGATTACGGAATAAAGGATGCCGTTGACGAACTGTCCGCTCTTGGGCGAGCAGTAGTTGTTGGCAATCTCGATATACTCGTTGAGGGTCACGGCCACGGGAATCGAGGGATAGTGGATGAGTTCGGCGATGGCTGTCATTATTACAACGGCATCCATTAGGGGAATTCGTCCGGTGTCCCACTGGGTGGTGTCGATGAAGCTGTCGATGAGTGCGCGGTATTCGCCGGCGTTCTTAACGACGGCCTCGAAAAGTCCGGCTCCGAAACTCTCGTCCTCCTCGTTCATGAACTTCGGGAGGAGCTCGAGGCGTCCGTCGGGAGATGTGCCCGTGCGCTTGAGGGTCTTGAGCGCATATGTGGCCATGGTGTTGAGGTCGTCGTTCCAGTAAATGGACTGGGGCTCGAGCGCCTTGGCGAGCTCTTCCGAGGGAAGAATCTCGAAGCGGAGGAGGTCTCTCCAGAATCGGGTGTCGACGGCGAAATCGGGCATGGAGGAGTCCATGTAGTTTCGGTAGATTTCGGATTCCCTGACGAGAGCGAGGATATCACCGAGGAGGTCGTCGGCGTCGCGCCAAGCGGCGGGGTCGGCCTCGGGATGCTTCTCAAGATATTCCCGGAAAGCCTCGTCGTCGGCGAGAGTGGCGACAAATGTGTTGTCGACGAAGCGCATGGGGGGATTGAGGTCATCGGGAGTGGGAGCGTACTTGTGCTTTGCCTCGTCGTAGCGGCGCTCCTGAAGCTGGGTAAGCCGGAGCGGGAGGGCCAGGACGGCTACGTAGAGGTTGTAGGCGCTTTCGAGAGAGGCGTCGAGGGCGTGGCGGGCGTAACGGTAGGAGCCGCGGTTGTTCTCGAGGGATGCGATTGTCTCAAGGAACATCCCGAGTCCGGCCTCGAAGCCTTTGCGGCTGTAGTTTCTGTCGCGACGGAAAGCGGAATCGACATCGGAGCTTTTCTCGACAATGGACTTGAAGACCACTGTCCAGAAGCTGAGTTCGGCAGCCATCGAGTCGTCCTTGGCCTTCTTGAAGTCGGCAAAAACGGCAGAATCGTAAATTACGGGGACGAGGGCGTCGGCAAGGGGCGCCGTACCGGAGAGGGCGACGCGGTGTTTGAGGAAAACGTCCCTGACAATGGGGTCGTCGGCGAGGGCCTTGCCGATCTGAGGGGGAAGAGTGATCCGCAGACGGGGCTGGGGCTTAGCTCCGGCGAGCCGGGTGAGGAGGGACAAAAGTTTAAGATAAACCTCGTAAGCGTAAATCTGATCGCGCTTGGACTCGGCGGGGTCCGGAGCGTCGAAGAGTTTGAAATCGTTGCGGGTCAACAGATACGAGTAGAGAATCTGGACAGTTTTGATTCGGATTAAACTACGGTTTATCATTATTAATGTGCGTCTATGAGTAATTCGGGTGCAAAGATACGAATTTTTACCGACGAAACAAAATCACTTTCCGGCGTCCTCGTCTGCGGGAACGGTGCCGGAGGGCTCCGCGTCCTTCTTGGCGAGGGAATTCCAGCCCTGGGCCTTGAGTGGAATCTCGGCCCCGTCGCGGGTGACGAGCGCGCATCCGAGTTCTTCCCGGGTGATACGGCCAATGAGCTTTATGCCGGGAATTTTCTTTATGCGCTCGTGGTCGGTGAGGGGGACGGTGAAAAGGAGTTCATAGTCCTCACCGCCGTTGAGAGCCGTGGTGACGAGGTTCATGTTCAGTTCCTCGGCCATGACAGCTGTCTGGTAGTCGATGGGGATGCGGTCCTCGTAGACGCGGCAACCCGTGTGGCTCTGGCGGCAGATATGTATGAGTTCTGATGAGAGGCCGTCGCTGACATCCATCATGGCTGTCGGGCGTATGCCTTCCTTGCGGAGGAAGGCGATGATGTCCTTGCGGGCCTCGGGCTTCAGCTGCCGCTCGATGAGATATTCCTTTCCGGCGAAGTCGGGCTGGAAGTCCGGCTGTCCTGCGGAAGCCACTTTCTCTCGCTCGAGGGCCTGAAGACCCATATATGCGGCTCCAAGGTCACCGCTGACGCAGATGAGGTCTGTGTCGCGGGCACCGTCGCGGCGGATCACTTCGTCCTTGGGGGCATCGCCGATGCAGGTGATGGAAATGACGAGCCCCTGGCGTGAGGCGGAGGTGTCGCCTCCGACGAGGTCGACATTGTAGATTTCGCAGGCGCGCCGGATACCGGCGTAGAGCTCCTCGAGGTGCTCGACGGTGAATCGCGCGGAGACACCGAGGCTGACGGTAATCTGGCGGGGGGTGCCCCCCATCGCGTAGATGTCGGAGAAGTTTACGACGGCAGACTTGTAGCCGAGGTGCATCAGGGGGACGTAAGTGAGGTCGAAGTGGACGTTCTCGAGGAGAAGGTCGGTTGTGACGAGCACTTCGGTGTCCTTATATTCGAGAATTGCCGCATCGTCCCCCACCCCTTTGAGGGTGGAGGCGTTGCGGACGGGAAAATCGCGGGTGAGCCGGTCGATGAGACCGAATTCGCCGAGTTCGGAAATTTCTGTCATTATATATAATAAGGAGTGAGGATAGGGAAATCAGCAGCGTGCGACCATCTCCTTCATGAGGGCCACGACCGTGGGCTGTGCGTTGACGGCGGCCTTCTGGACTTCCTCATGCGAGGGAACATCGGTGATATCCTTGCCTCCGAGGTCGGTTATGACGGAGATACCGAAGACCTCCATCGACATGTGCTTGGCCACGATAACCTCGGGGACAGTGCTCATGCCGACGGCGTCGCCGCCGATAACGCGGAAGTACTCGTACTCGGCGGGCGTCTCGAATGTGGGGCCGGGGGTGCCGACATATACGCCGTGCATGAGTCTGAGGCCTTTCTCGCCCGAAATTTTGTCGGCGAGAGCCACGAGGCGGTGGTCATAGGCCTCGGTCATTGCGGGGAAGCGCGGGCCGAGCTCCTCGAAGTTCTTGCCTCGGAGGGGATTTTCGGGGAAGAGGTTGATGTGGTCGGTTATTACCATGACGTCGCCGACGCGGAACTCCTTGTTCATGCCTCCGGCTGCGTTGCTGACGAAGAGGGTCTTGACTCCGAGGGCCTTGAAGACGCGGACTGGGAAGGTGACGGTCTTCATGTCGTAGCCTTCGTAGTAGTGGAAGCGGCCCTGCATGGCGATTACGCGGCGACCGCCGAGGGTTCCGAAGATGAAGTTGCCGCTATGTCCGGCAACAGTGCTTTCGGGGAAGTTGGGGATGTCGTGGTAGGGGATTACAAGCTTGTCGGAGATGTGGTCCACGAGGGGGCCGAGGCCTGTGCCGAGGATGATTGCGATTTCGGGCATCGGTCCGTCGACTTTAGAACGGAGGAAGTCGGCTGTCTGTCTGATTTTTTCGAGCATGGTCGGAAAAAGTGTGTTGGTATGGTTTTATGTTCGGTCTGTATATAACGCCGGAGTGGAGTCCGGAGTTTAAATCATTTTCTGATGGCGTCGCGGATTACCTCCTCGAGACTCTTGTCGGTTGTGGCGGTGCTGGAGTTGTCGACCATCTCGACTTCGACGGGGAGGAAGTATGTGACGGCCTTGAGCTCGTGGGGGAAGTAGGGGTTGTTGACCATCCTGACGGCGTCCTTCTCGGTTGTGACAATGATTCTCTGGCGGCCTTTCAGGGCTCTGTATCTCGCGAGGAGGTGGTCGAAATCCTTGCGGGTGTAGTTGTGGTGGTCGGGATAGACGTCGACCTTCACCACGGCGTCGAAGTCCTTTAGGAAACGGACGAAAGGCCTTGGGTTGCCGATTCCCGCCACGGCGAGGAGGGAGTCGGAGGCGGTGAGATAATCGAGGTAAGGGAAGGAGGTGGCGTTGTCAGGGAAGACGGGCTTCAGGGGCCTGTAGGCGAAGCGCGAGAAGAAGAGGTGCTGGTAGGGGTAGAGGTCGTAGTTACGGGTCTCGACGCGGTAGTCGAAGGGCCTGAGTCCGGCGGGGCACTTTGAGACGACAAGGATGTCGGCGCGGTAAACGCCCCGGCGCCCCTCGCGGAGGCGCCCGTAGGGCAGCAGTTTGTCGCGGTAGATCGGCCGGTTGTACTCGGCCACGAGAATGCTTACCGTGGGCTTGACGTAACGGTGCTGGAAGGCGTCGTCGAGGATGATTAGATTGATGGAGGGGTCGATTTCGAGGAGCTTGCGGATTCCGGCGACGCGGTCCTCGCAGACGGCCACGTGGACGCGCCCCTCGAACTTGTGGTATATCTGATAAGACTCGTCGCCGACGGTCCGGGGCGTGGACCGGGCGTCGGCGAGGACGAAGCCCTTTGTCTCGCGCTTGTAGCCTCTGGAGAGGACTGCCACGCGGTGTGTCGACTCGAAGAGGGAGGCCACGTACTCTACATGGGGCGTTTTGCCTGTACCTCCGGCAGAGAGATTGCCGATGACTACAACGGGGACATCGAACTTCACTTCCTTGAGGATTCCCCATTCAAAGAATTTATTGCGCAGGTAGGTCGCCGCCCCGTATATTTTGGAACAGGGCAGCAACACAGCCTCGGCAAAAAAATCCTTGAAAGTCATCGAGGAGAGAGGAAAGGCGTCAACGGATGTACATGAGCTCCATACGAGCCTGGACGGGTGCGAGGGTGCGGAGGCGTGCCACGTACTCGAGGAGTTCGCGGGTCTCGGCATCGAGCTCGACGGCACCGGGCGCGGGCCGCAGAGCTGCGCGGGCCTCGTCAAGGGCTCCGCTGCGGGCCATCATGGTCCAGAAGTCGTCGGAGGTCTCGGGATAGTATACAACCTTTATGTCGTTGTCGCCAAGCTCGTTCTTCATGTCGGCAATAGCCTCCTCGAGGCCTCCGATTTCGTCAACGAGACCGAGAGTAAGGGCTGATGCGCCTACCCAGACACGGCCTTCGGCGATTTTCTTGACATCGTCCTGACTCATGCCGCGGCCTGCGGCCACTCGTTTGGTGAAGAGGTCGTAAGTGTTCTCGACGCTCTCCTGGAGTGCGGAAGCCTGCTCGGGAGTCAGGGGCGATACGAGTGTGGGAGGCATGGCGTTGGGGTTTGACTCGATGGTGGTGAAGTTCACGCCGAGCTTGCCCGTGACGAGGCCGGAGGCGTCGGGAATCATGCCGAATACACCGATTGAGCCCGTAAGGGTCGTGAGGTCGGCGAAGATGCGGTCGGCGCCACAGGAGATGTAGTAGCCTCCGGATGCGGCATAGTCGCCCATGGAGACGTAGAATTTCTTACCCTTGGACTTGAAGTATTCGAGAGCTTCCCAGATTTGCTCGGAGGCGAATGCCGAGCCGCCCCCGGAGTTCACGCGGAGAACGAGAGCTCGGACGTCATCGTCATCGGCGAGGGCTACGATTTCGGGGACCATTCGCTCGCCGACAATGCCGTTGCCCTCGGTGTCGGTGATGTCGCCGGTTGCGTAGAGCACGGCAAGGTGCTCGCCGTGGGCGGGCTTGTCGGCCTTGTCCTTATTGCCCCGGCTCTGGGCGAGGGCTGCTTCGAATATTTTGGCAGGGTCGTCCCCTGCGTCGCCGACAAGCTCGGCGGGGGAAACGTATCGGAGGTCCTCGTCGGCTTCGAGGCCGGTGAGGGTGCGCAGGCGGTTCTCGAAGACGCGGCGGTAGATGAGGGCGTCGACGAGGCGGGCGTCGCGGGCGGTCTCGGCGCTGCGGGCGGCGAGGAAGGTGCTTGCAAGCTCGGTAACTTTCGCAGGCTCAAGGGAGCGGTTCTCGGCCACTACCCCGCTCACCCACGACCATATGGAGTCGACGTAGGTCTGTGTCTGGAGCTTAGAGGGCTCGGAGGCCGAGGTGAGGATGAAGGGCTCGACGGCGCTCTTGAAGGAACCGACCTTGACAATCTGCATCTTCACGCCGACCTTGTCCATAAGCCCCTTGAAGAAGGGAATCTGGGAGGCGATGCCGTGGAGGTTCACGCTTCCGAGAGGATTGATGAAGATGCTGTCGGCCACGGAGGCCAGAATGTAGTCGCCCTGCTCGTAGGAGTCGGCGTAGGCGTACATCCACTTATTGGAGCCGTTCTTGAAATCCACAAGTGCCTGAGTCAGCTCCTCGCAGGTTGCGAAACCCATGGAAGCGCCCCGGCAGTCGAGGACAACGCCTTCAATGCGGTCGTCTGTCTGTGCTTTTTTCAGCGATTCGATAAGGTCGCGGAGAATCGGACCGTCGGATACATTTCCGCGGAGGACGTCGGAAAACGAAGTCTCCGGGGAGCGCTCTTCAATCGCGCTGGAAAGGTCGAAATAGAGGATTGAGTGGTCTTTGATACCTGTATCGGACTCTGAGCCGGCTGCGATGCCGACAAGGAGGAGCCCACCGAAGATAATCAGTAAAAACGAAATCCAGATCCCGGCCACAGTGCCCAGGAGCGAGATAAAAAAGCGCTTAAGCATTTTGATATGTGAGAGTTATTAAACGTTGACGTGAAAAACCGGGCCCGCGTAGGCCAATAATTCAAGCAAAGGTAATAAAAACAATCATCATACACAAACGATTTTATCACTTTTTTAACAAAGCCCCGCGCCCGCCACGCCCGAGGAAAAAGTACCGAGGAAAAAGTATCCCGACGGCTGATACCTTATGATTATTCTATCTTACCACTACTCTGCCGCGGGTGCCGAGGACCTCGATGAAAGCGCCGCAGGGCTCGGAACCTTCCGGAAGAGGACGTCCCTGAAGATTGAAGAGCACCGGAGCGTGGGGCTCGCAGGAGCTTTCGACGTGGAGTAGTGCGGAGGTGAGGTGCGAATAGTCGAAGCATCGCCAGCCTTCAGGTGGTGAACATCCTCTATGAGCTCAACAACTCATTCGGCGACATCTGGGACCCGTCCACACAGACCGACTGCTTCCGGGAAATCATCCTCCGGGCCCCCGGCTTCGTCGCTCCCCTGCGCGACATAATACAATATCCTGGCCGTCGAACGCGGCTCCGCGCCGAGAGAAATGTATATCAGGCGCCTCGACAGCATTGCCGCTATGCACGGACTGCTGGAGGCCTCGGCGCCGCTCGGGGTAATAGTATACTCCGACCGGTACAGGCTCCGGGGCCATCCCGCCGACCTCGACACAGCGGGGCAATATGCCGAAAAACTGACGGCCTACCACGACGCCCTGAAGTCATACTGGACCCAGCGCCTCCGCGGCAAACTCGGCATCCCGGCCGGCGCCCCGATTCTGCCATTACTTTCCCGCTACTGAGTCCGCAAAGTGAGGAATGCCCGAACAAAAAAGAGTCTGCGAATGTTTAATATTCAGAAAAACAATGCAGACACTAACTCAAAGCACCCTCATATCATGGAACAGAAAAGCATAAAAGGAACACGCACGGAGAAGAACCTCCTCGCCGCCTTTGCCGGCGAGAGCCAGGCCCGCAGCCGCTACACCCTCTTCTCGCAGAAAGCCCTCGAAGAAGGCTACCAACAGATTGCCGCCATTTTCCTCGAAACCGCCGAACAGGAACTCCAGCACGCCCGCGGGTTCTTCAGCTACCTCGAAGGAGGCATCGTCACCATCACCGCAGGCTATCCCGCCGGGGTGGTAGGCGACACGAAGAAAAATCTTGCGGAAGCCGCCGCCGGAGAGCGCGAGGAATGGAGCAACCTCTACTCCGATTTCGCAAAAGTGGCTCAGGACGAAGGATTTCCGCAGATAGCCAACCACTTCCGCCTCGTGGCCTCCGTCGAACAGATGCATGAAGCACGCTACATGCGCCTGCTCGAACGCCTGGAAAACGAACAGGTCTTCCAGCAGCCCGAACCTACGGAATGGATGTGCCGCAAGTGCGGATTCACCATCAACGCCAAGTCCGCGCCCAAACGCTGCCCGGTCTGCGGAGCCGACCAAGGCTGGTTCGAGCGCAAAGCCAACAACTACTGATTCACCCGCTCTCCCCTTCCCCTCTTGCGGTCCGGCCCCCTGCCGGACCGCTTTTTCCGTCATTACGGAAGCCCCCGAGTAAAAATTTTACAAAAAGCGCATCGACCGCTTGCACAGCTCGAAAAAAAACGCTACCTTTGCACTCGCAAACAACCCGAGGAAAGATGCCGGAGTGGTCGATCGGGGCGGTCTCGAAAACCGTTGTGCCCTTGCGGGCACCCAGGGTTCGAATCCCTGTCTTTCCGCCAATAGAAAGCTGCAAGCCAACAACTTGCAGCTTTTTCGTTGTTTTAAACAACAGATTGGGGACAGGGGGGCCGAGTAGCGGAGCGGTCAGGCAGCGGAGCGGAGAAAGAATCTCACGCCCCGAAAAGCACGGTTTTTCATGTGCCTTTTTCGTCTTATAATAGTTGACATTTGAACTATTATTGCTATATTTGCATTCTAATAGCTCAAAACAGAACCATGGAAGATAATATCTACATGCTCGCCGATGCCGAAATCTGTCGTCGAATAGGACAAAAAGTACGCCGCCTGCGGCTACGTCAGAACATAACCCAGATGTCGCTTGCGGAACAGGCGCAAATATCCGTGTCAACCATAAAGAGAATTGAAGAGGGAGAGATTCGCTCGTTTGACTCTCTCATGAGAGTTTTGCGGATATTGGGCGAGCTTGATATTTTTTCTCCGTTGCTCAAAGAAGAGGAGATGAGTCCAAATGAATATTATGAGTTTGTTGAGGCCGCCAAAAAGAAACGACGCAACCGGGCGTCATCACCTCAAAAAACAGAGCAACCTAAAACAGAGAAGGAGGAATCAGAATGGTAGACATCGCAAAAGTAAGCCTTTACGGACAACACGTCGGTTCACTTCGATGGGACAATAACCGTCAGACTGCATTTTTTGAATATGCCGACAGTTTCATCGGCAAAGGGCTGGAGCCGTCTCCTATTCTTATGCCGGTCAGAGCCGGGAGGATATATTCATTTTCAGATGTAGGAAAAGAGACCTTCAAGGGGCTTCCCGGGATGCTTGCGGATTCGTTGCCAGACACATACGGACGGGCGTTGTTCGACCGCTGGCTTGCTCTGACAGGACGGACCAGCGGCAACGCCGTCGAGACTCTCTGCTTCCTCGGGAAGCGATGTATGGGGGCTCTTGAATTTGAGCCGGCGATGGATGCGCCATATGGTAAGAATACGGTTATTGAACTTGACACACTCGTAGAGGTCGCAAATGAGGCTTTGGCTGAAAAAGAGGAGTTCGGAGCAAATCTCGAAGCCGACAAAAAGGCAGCGATTGCCGAGATTGTCCGGCTCGGCACTTCCGCCGGAGGACAGAGAGCCAAAGCAATAATCGCGTACAACAAAGCGACCGGGGAGGTCCGTTCGGGACAGATTGACGCTCCGGCAGGGTTCGACTACTATCTGATAAAACTCGACGGAGTCACTGCCGAAGCCGGATTCCGTGAGACTCAGAATTTCGGAAGGCTGGAATATTCCTTTTCAAAACTCGTTAAAGAGTGCGGCATAGAAATGTCGGAATGCAGTCTGATAGAGGAGAACGGACGCGCCCACTTTCTTACCAAGCGGTTCGATCGTCAGGTCGGTGAGAAAATCCATATGCAGACGCTGTGCGGAATCGCCCACTATGACTATCGTTTGCCGCGGGCATATTCATACGAGCAGGCCTTCAACGTAATGAGGGCGTTGCGTCTGCCATATTCCCAGGCTCAGGAGATGTTCCGCAGGATGGTATTCAATATTGTGGTGCGCAATCAGGATGACCATACCAAAAATCTATCATTCCTTATGGATAGGGATGGAAAATGGCGTCTGTCACCGGCATACGATATGGGCTACGCATATAATCCTCATGGGGGCTGGACGGCGCAGCATCAGATGTCGGTCAACGGGAAATTCGATGGAATCACACGATATGACCTTCTTGAGTTTGCACGCAGGAACAACCTCAAGGAGGCGACCGCAATAATCGACATGATTACTGAAGTCGCTTCCCGATGGCCGGAGATTGCGAAAGATTGTGGAGTGCCTCGAGCTATGGTTGATGCAATAGTTCCCGAGATGCAACTCATGCTTTAAGGTACCAGTCTTTCGGCGCTAGGGGTATATTTCACGGATTTTTGCTAATTTTGAGATGAAAAAAAATGGAATCCCGACTATGAGCAGGGAAATTCTTTATATACTTCTGCCGGACTATGCGGCGCATGAGGCTGTGTATCTCGCACAGGCAATCGCCTCCGATGAATTTGCACTGAAAGAGAATCCCCGATACGTCAACCGGGCCGTGGCTCCGACTCTTGAGCCGGTAATGTCAATCGGAGGGTTCCGGATGGTCCACTCCCGTGGCCGAGCGCGTGATTCCGATAGTCAGGAGCGCTATTGAGAAAGGGAAGGCTGTAGGCGCAATCTGCAATGCGGCGTCGTTCATGGCAAAATGCGGCTTCCTCAACGCTGTCCGGCACACCGGCAACGGTCTCGAGCAACTGAAGTCGTGGGGAGGCGAGAACTATACAAATCCGGAGGGATATGTCCATTCGCAGGCTGTCAGCGACGGAAATATCGTGACGGCCAACGGTTCGGCTGCCCTTGAATTCGCAAAAGAGCTTCTTCTTTTGCTCGGCAACGACACCCCTGAGCGTATAGAAATGTATTATCAGTTCAACAAACAGGGGTTCTGCGCCTTATTCCCTGATGAAAGTCGTTAATAACGGCCTGATGCGAAACAACATACCTCAGCCATACCATATCCGGTCCGAGCGTCCCGAAGACTTCGGAGCCATCTCGGCCCTTGTCAGGGAGGCGTTTGCCTCGGCGGCGCACAGCGACGGCGACGAACACCTGCTTGTGTCGCGGCTCCGGGATACCGACGAATATATTCCCCGCCTGTCTCTTGTGGCGGTCAGGGACAATATTGTCGTAGGCTACGTCATGTTCAGCGAGGTAAGAATCGGAGGGCAAAGAGCCGTTGCGCTGGCGCCCGTGGCCGTGAGCCCCGACGTTCAGAGGAAGGGCATCGGAAAACTGCTGATTGCCGCCGGGCACAAAACAGCCGTCGGGCTTGGTTATACCTGCTCGGTGGTTCTGGGATATCCTGAATATTATTCAAAATTCGGCTATCGCCCGGCGTCGGGCTACGGCATCGTTCCCCCCTTCGAAGTACCTGACGAATATTTTATGGCCTGTCAGCTGGACGGCAAATCCACTATGCCGCAGGGAGTTGTAGCATACTCCGCGGCCTTCGGCCTGTAACTTTACAGGCTTCTGTGCCTGGTTCAGACCGGAAACATTTCACAATTAGTTTACAAACATAAAATATTTATGAAATAATCCGAGGATAATTTTGCAGTGTCAAAACCAATCTACGAATGAAACGCGTCACACTGCTTATCTTCATTTCGCTTCTGTTTATTCCGGCTTTCGGCCGCAAAGTATCCGGCACCGTAATCGACTCCTCGACCGGAGAAACTCTCATCGGAGCCTCTGTCTATGTCAAGCAATCGCCACGAACGGCAACCGTAACAGGTCTCGACGGGACCTTCAGCATATCCACTGATGTCAGCGAACCGGTCCTGATATGCACATACCTCGGGTACAGGACGCAGGAAACGGCTGTGAAGGGAGAGGGCCCCCAGACCATACGGATGACAGAACTGGCCTCCAGTCTTTCGGAAGTGGTGGTCACGGCCACAGTCTCAAACACCGAGACAGGCGCCCGGATGATCGAGCGGAACTCGATGAATGTCGTCAACGTGATGAGCGCCCGAGCCATGGAGCTGTCCCCGGACGTTACCGTAGGAAACATCATCCAGAAAATGTCAGGCGTCACCACGGAGCGCAATTCGTCGGGCGAAGGGCAATATGCCATACTTCGAGGAATGGACAAGCGGTATAACTATACCTTGGTCAACGGAGTGAAAATCCCGAGCCCCGACAACAAGAACCGTTTCGTTCCCCTCGATCTTTTTCCTTCGGAAATACTCGAGCGCATCGAGGTGGCTAAATCCATGATGCCCAATCTTGAAGGAGACGGAATCGGAGGCGCCGTCAACCTTGTGATGAAGGACGCCCCCTCGAGGCGGATGCTCAATGCCAACATCACGACTGGATACAACGCCCTGTATCTCGGACGCGACTTCCTTTCGTTCAACCACGGAGCCATCCAAAAGAAATCACCAAACGAGACAAAGGGCACGACAGGCGATTACGGAGTAAGCGAGAGCGATTTCACGAATGCCTCCATGCGGATAAAAAGCTCACGCCCGTGGCCCGACCTTCTCGCTGGCCTGTCATTCGGCGACAGATTCCTCAGCGGAAAACTTGGCATCATAGCCTCGGCAAGCTATCAGAACATCCACCGCGGCAAAAACAGCGACTGGTATTACCGCTCCGCCTACATGACCAACGGAGTGGAGCACAGGGAATACTCGGAAAACCGTCGGCGACTCGCCCTACACGGCAAAATCGATTATGTTTTCTCCAGAAACCACAGACTTTCGTGGTACAACGGATGGCTGGACATGACCAACGGACATACACGCCAGGCGCAGGACGACAAAACGGCTTCCATGCGCATGAGGTGGAACCGCCAGGATATCTTCAATTCCACGCTGCAAGGCTCGCATCTGTTTTCCGGCGACAAACTGAGGATAGAATGGAAAGGCGTTTTCTCGCATGCCTCCAACCGCACCCCCGACAATGCCACAGTTTATATCCAGGGCAAGCACCTCTCAACGAGCAAGGCGGCCGTACGCCGCTGGGAGCACAATTCGGACCACGATTTCGCAGGCTACCTTGACCTCGGCTACCGACTCGGCCGCTGGAATCTCTCGCTCGGAGGAATGTTCCGCAGCAAGAAGCGCGACAGCTTTTTCAACGAATACACATTCGACTCCGCTACCGGGCAAGACCATCTCCAGGTGTTCGGAGAAGACTGGGACAACCTCGACGGCATACTCATCACGCCCCGAGAGTTCGGCAACATCGGAGACCCCCTGAATTATGAAGCCGACGAGACTATCGGCGCCGGATATGCCATGGCTGTCCTGAAGCTGACGGCCTGGGAGATTATCGGAGGACTGCGGGTTGAACACACCAGTCAGGGTTACTCATTGAATTTTCCCCGCAACGTCGACCCCTCGGGACGCCAGATATACACAGACTTTCTTCCGAGCATACACGTGAAACGGATGCTTTCCGAACGGATGAACCTGAAGTTCAGCTACGCGCGGGCAATCAACCGCCCCAGCTTCTTCGAGATTGTCCCATACAGCATTATCAACGAAGAATATAAGGAGAAGGGCAATCCGGGGCTGAGGCACACGGTAGCCGACAACATCGACCTCCGCTGGGAGTTCTTTCCCAAGGCTTCCGAGCAATTCATGGCTGGGCTCTTCTACAAACACCTGAAGGACCCGATTGAATACGGGCTTATCAACGAGGGCCAGGACACATATTATATGCCGATGAACATGGGCAATGCCGACAACATGGGGCTGGAACTCGATGTCCTGAAATACTTCAATAAGTTCGGAGTGAAGGCGAACTATACTTTCACTCATTCGCGAATCACCACGGACAAGCGCACAATGGACGGCAACGAAATAAAGACCGTGCGCCAGAGTCGTCCTCTCTTCGGGCAGGCCGCGCACGTCGCCAACCTCTCGCTCCTGTTCAAAGACAGCTCCAGCGGATGGGACGCACAGCTGGCAGGGAGCTACATCAGTCCCCGGCTTGCCGACGTGAGCAACTGGTATGACAACGACATCTGGGAGAACGATTACTTCCGCATGGAGCTTTCCGCCGAAAAGACATTCCGCTCCGGACTGTCCGTGTTCCTCAAAGCCACCAATCTGCTTAACCTACCCATGATACGCTACTATCACAAGGGCCCCCACACCGACAAACTCACGGATGTGGAGCGTCACGGCGGCAATGTTCTCGAGCGGAAGGAGCGATATGGCCAGACCGTACTGCTGGGAATGAGATTCAGAATGTAGAAACTATTTCCGACCCACGCGGAAGGAATGCAATAACCAACCAAACAACCACAATTCCAAAAAATGAAAAAAATCGCGATTCTCGCCATGATCGGCGCGACAGTGTCGCTTGCCTCGTGTAGCGAAAAGGACGAGCCGAAAGGCCCCTCGTCAAAAACCGAAATCACCGATACAGAGATGAAGGTGTCCGGCACATGGAAATCAGGAACGGAAATCAGGCTTGACCGCCACCTCGTGATTCCGGAAGGCGAAAGCCTCACGATAGAGCCGGGCGTAAAGGTTCTCGCGTCCACCTCCGGAGTAGGCGTAAACCATGCTCCCGTGGAAATCATCGTCAAGGGCAATCTCTATGTCCTCGGCAGCGAACAGGAGCCTGTGCTCTTCTCTGTCGAAGAGTCCGACCGCACCATTTCCAACACCTTCGCCGGACTATGGGGCGGCATTGTTGCAACCGAGTCGTGCGGGGAGATGGTGATTGACCATGCCGTTATCGAATACACAGGAGGCCAGGTAATCGAAGGCTCGCCCTCCGCCACCGCGGGAATATACACAGCCGGAGACGACGCCTATCCCCAAATCACAACCACCAACATCGACGGCAAGTACGTCATCACCAACTCGACAATCCGCAATGGCTGGAGCGACGGCATATACCTGATGGGAGGGTCGGCCATTATCGCTGGCAATATCTTCTGCGCCAACGGTTTCAGTGGCGCGGAAGCCGTCAATATCAAGGCCGGCGTAAAGGCCGACATCGCCGGCAATGTAATGTTCAGCCCCAACACCAACGGACTGAAGCTCTCATCGTCGGGACAGAGCGAAACCCGCGGACAGGCCGTGGCCAACGCCTACAACAACACAATCGTCAATTCGGGATGGCGCCGCGACGGCGAGAAAGGCGGCTGCGTCTATGTGGAGAAGAACTGCCTCGCCAACGTTGTCAACAACCTCATGGTCAACTGCAAGTTCCGCGCCATGACCCCGAACTACAAGAATCCCAATGCCGCCGACGCAGGATTTGACGACAAATCCGTGATTGACTGGAATATGTACGTATCGGGGACGCAGAAAAGCGCCATCGTATACCCCGAAGAAAGCAATGTGGCCTACGCCTACGAAGGCTACAACTACGGACACAAGAACTATAACCCCGCCATCGACACCCACAGCGTGATCGTCACACCCGAAAACCTTGTGGATCCGGGCTTTGCCAACTTCGACATAAATGCCGTCGGACTTACCGATTACGTCTACGACTCCTCCTGGGATTTTCACCTTACAGCTGGTTCGCCGGCTCTCAGCGGGGCCTCCGCCACGCTCGTGCCCTGCTTCGCCGACGGCCTCGTGATAGACGGAAAAACATATCAGTCGCCCGCTCTCAAGCCCCAGTTCGGAGCTTTAGGCACAAAATGATCGGGAGCCATGGTACGCAAAACATTCATATCTGTTGCTATAGCCCTTGCGGCAGTCCTTGGCTCGCAGGCCCAGACCAAGGCCTCGGAGCTGGACGGAGATGTCATACTTATGATTGGCAATGACCTTGGCCGCAACGGATACTACGAACAGAAACCCATAGCGGAACTGATGGGCAAAGTCGCCGGGGCAGTGGGCCCGGATGCCTTTCTCGCCCTCGGAGACACCCATCATTTTCTTGGAATCGAATCGGTCAACGACCCTTTGTGGATGACCAACTTCGAACTGGTCTATTCTCACCCCGAACTACAGGTGGAATGGTGTCCGGTTCTCGGCAACCACGAGTACCGCGGCAACACTCAGGCCGTTGTCGACTATTCCGGCACAAGCCGCCGATGGGAAATGCCTTCGCGATACTACAGCCGCATCTTCGAGAATGACGGAACCCGTGTCAGGGTGATTTTCATCGACACGACTCCCATTATCGACAAATACCGCGGGAAAGCCGACGAATACCCGGATGCGTGCCGTCAGGATGCAGAGACACAGATAAAGTGGCTGGACAAAGAACTGAGCAAGGAAGACGATGCCGACTGGACCGTCGTGGCAGGCCACCATCCCGTCTATGCCCAGACGCCCAAGCAGAGCAGCGAGCGCGAGGACATGCAGAAACTTGTTGATCCCATACTCCGCAAACACAAAGTCGACATGTACGTCTGCGGCCACATCCACAATTTCCAGCATATCCGCCGGAATGGAATAGACTATGTGGTCAACAGTTCGGGCTCGCTCTCAAGGCCGGATGTGAGTGCCACTGACGGCACAGTTTTCTGCAGCGGAGCCACCGGCTTCTCGATTCTCACCGCCACTCCAAAGGCTCTGACGCTCTCAATGGTGGACGGCACGGGAAATATAATCCATCAGGTAGTCCGCTCCAGGTAAGGGCTGAGGCCCTTGTCGCCTGAAGGGAGGGGTGTATCAAAATCATGTCCGCGATTTTGATACACCCCGTTCTTTGTCAGTATCCGATGGTGAAGCGTTCCTGATGATGGCGGGGGCTCTCGAGTTCATCAACCATGTCCTTGGCATAGTCGCCGACGGTGATGCGGCTGTTTCCCTCGCTGTCGACAATCAGGTCGTCCTTGCCGAGACGGTACACGCCGCTCGCCTCGCCGGGCTCGAGGGAGCCTGCGGGAGAGAAAAACACCCAGTCGATTGCCTTTTCCTTGCTGAGGGTGTCGAGATAGAACTCACCGAGCGACCTTACGCCTCCCATGATTTCGGCTGGAATGGCGCCGCTGTCGACAACGCGGAGCCCGGGAGCGCAGAAGAGGGTACCCGCACCGCCTACGATGAGCAGGCGCCTGACGCCGGCCTCTTTCGCGACCTCGACAATGCGGGGATAGTTCTGAAGGGTGAGGCTGTAGATGTCGGGATTGGCCCAGCCGGGATTGTAAGCGCTGATGACGGTCTCGTAGCCTTTGAGGTCGGCTGCGAGGGCCTTGGTGTCAGCGACGTCCACTTTCCGGACAGTGAGACGCGGACTCTGCACCTTTACATTTTCGGGATTGCGGACCAGAGCTTCGACTTCATAGCCGCGGGAGAGGAGTTCTTTGAGAATGGCGTCGCCGACAAAACCGCTGGCACCGATAAGAGCTGTTTTCTTCATTTCTGTAATGTCTTGATTTGATTTCCTGATGCAAATTTAACATCCGCAGAACCGGAAAGTCAAGAAGGCTCTTGAATGACTTATAGTTTCGTCGAAGTTACCGATACAGATTAGCAGCAGTTTGCAGAATCGGCTTTAATATACTTTAACCACAGCTGAAACGGACTGTTGCACACCTCGCGAATATTGCTTACCTTTGTAGAGTATTTTGCCAACCACCGCGTTATGAACGAAGAACTATTCCCCGATTGCCCTATACGCAACATACTCTCGCGCTTCAGCGACAAATGGTCGCTCTTGATTCTCTATACCCTGAATCTACGGCCGACCATGCGCTTCAGCGCTTTGCGCCGCGAGATTCCCGACATATCGCAAAAGATGCTCACAAACACCCTCCGCACTCTTGAGGCCGACGGCTTCGTGACGCGCACCATCTACGCCGAAGTGCCTCCACGGGTGGAATACAGCATCACCAACCGCACACGCTCGCTCTTCCCCCACATCAATTCGCTGATTGAGTGGGCGAAAGACAACATGCCCGCAATCCTCAGCGACCGCAAGGCCCACGACGCCTCCGAAAAACAGTAACCGAATCAGTCGCTTATCAAGGCTGTCGACACGGCGCTTATTTTATTTCCATCGGCGCCTTTCGCAGAAGGATACATTCGGCAGGGAGGGAGCCATTAAGTCTGACGACGGAATCACTCTGAACGTCGATTGTCGAAATCCGGGGCAGAATCCTCCTAAGGGCATCCTCCGTCGCCATGTTGTCGCAGGCCATTTCCGTCATGGCACCGTCCCGGAGGGTGATTGAGTCGCCATTTATGCTGTACGAACCCGATATTGAATTGCAGTTCGTCATGATGAAATATGTGCTGTCTTCAAAAACGATATACTGCGTGGCTCCCGGCACAGCCTCGTCAGGCCGCACATAGTCGGAATCGCTGAACACGATGTTTTCAACAAACCACTGCCCGCGAATGTCGGCATGCGGCATCCCCGGGTCGGTGGAAGCATTATCCGACTGTGCTCCCTGATTTCCGGAGCATCCGCTTGTCATCGCTGTGAATAAGCCAAGGAGCGCAAGCAGCGCCATTCTGTATGTCTTCTTTTTTTTCAGTTTTTATTTTTTAAAGCAAAGAATCTCTACTTTGCTTCCCATTTCAGCTAAGTTTTTATTCCGTCGGCTCATAGCCGTCGATGCGGAGCATTGAGGCGGTAAGGGACTTGACGTAACGACGGATGTATTTGAATACCAGAAGAAAGATTACAAGGATTATAAGACTGAAGTCTTCGTCGAGGCCCATGGTGAAACAGAGGGTGTCATAAACGCCGTGGACCGCAATCGGGAAGAGGAAGGCTATGGTCATGTAGTACTTGCGGCGGCTCTTGTCGAACCAGCCGAGAGAGAAGAAGGAACCCATTATAACGGCGAAGAAATAGTGCATCGGCACGGACATGAGGGCTCTCGAGATGCCAACAAACATCCATTCCTCCCCTGCCCCGAAGAGGTAAAGAATGTTTTCGACCGCGGCGAAGCCCATGCCGATGCAGACGGCATAGACAATCCCGTCAAAGCGTTCGTCGAAGTGCTTGCAGCGAGTGGCGAGAAACCACAGGGCCAGAAACTTGAGCCCTTCCTCTGGGATGGCCGCGCTGACAAAAGAGGATATGAAGGCACTGAGGAATGAGTCGGGCTGAATGTCGGGCAGACCGAGATAACCGAGAAGAAGCACACCCGGCACCACGAGCACCCCGAGACCGACCGCCGCAAGGAGCCAGCGCAGAGGCTCGGGTTGCCGGTCTTTACGAATCAAGATGACGGCAAGCACAACGGCCGGCGCCACCGCCGCTAACAACTTGAGATATGTTTCGTTCATTTATTCAATTGTTTCAATGTAATTTACAAACAGGTAGGCATTTCCTGACGAATGAGAATAAAACAATGTCATACTTTGTCATTCCTTTCTTATTTTTCAGGGGCGTTCCTCTCCGAAAGCGAGGGATATTGTGGTGTCGACTACGGCGAAGTCGTATTCTTTGTAGTCGCATGGCCATGCTCCGGCTTCGGTGAGGGTGCTTTCGGCGTCGAGTTCGTTCCAGTCCTTGAGGCAGTTGTGGCGGAGGGTTGTTTCATCGCATGCGGGAGTGCCATCGTCGCGGCGGACGTATCCGAGGAGCTCATGGGCTGCGTTCCAGCGCAGATGCTCGAGCATGGCGAGGCGCAGGATTGTGAGGTTCTCGCGCCCGCTGAGACCCGGATAGCTTATCCCGCTCTTCTTTCCGGTCCTGTCCGGAAAGCCGTCGGCCCTGAAATATCGTACAAGAAAGTGCGTCCAGTCGGTTTCCGCGGGCATGGCGGCGCGGAAAAATGCCATTTTGGTGTGGACGTGGAGCGCGTTTGCCATGTCCTGCGACTCCTGGCGCCTCATCTTGCGGAGCCTGTCGATTTGCGGGACAGGGGTCTGCGTGAAGGATTTGTGGCGTTCCTCCCATGTCTCGCCCTCGCCCTTGATGCGGCGGTAACTTTCGTGGAATTTCTTGCCGAGCTCGACGAGCCGGTTGCTTATCACGAGCTCGTAGGTGTAGGTCTCCTCGGGCTGACCGAAGATGCGGATTACGGGCGTGTTGTTCTCGCCCTCGCCGTAGCCGTGGTTGTAATGGTCGGCGATTTTCTGCACGGACTCGACTTTGGCGTCGTCGGTACAGCGGACGAGAATCATGAGCTTGCTCAGGTCGCCGCCATGTCGGCGGAAACGGCTGAAGATGCGGGTCGCAAGGGCTATGGCCTCGTCGTTGTCGCCGATGGAGATAACCACGTAGTTAAGCTTCCGGATCCGGTCCGGACTCAGAATCCGGTCGTAGAAGGCCTTGTCGTTGTAGTCCATTGCCCGGAAATCGATGTGGTCGGAGATGACCTTGCGGTCGAAGATTCCGGGCATCGCCGCGCGGAAAGTGCCCTCGATTCTGTCGAGGTCCTTGTCGACTATGGTGCAGTTGAAGGCCGTGCGCCGGGCGTTGGTCTCGGGCGAGCGGCTGTCGACAAAGGCGCCGAACTCGTAGAGGAATCGGAAAGCGTCGCGTCCGACTTCGCCGAAACCGACAATCAGGGCGTCGAAAGTGCCGTCGACCGTACACGGGTTGTCGGAGCTCATCTCCACCACGTTGAAGGGATGGAACTCAGGGAGGAGCTTCAGGCGCTCGACGGCTATGTGCGAGGAGTCGATAATCTTGATATTGAGGTTTTTCCTGACGGCCACGTCCTGAATCACACGGTTCGGGCCGTTGTAGCGGGCGTGGCAGTAAATCTTGTGGCGGATATCACCGCTCCGGGCTATGGAGAGGATTGTGCGGTCCTTGGCCAGAGTGATGACGTCGCGGATATTGCGCTCCTCGCTGTTGTTCAGGAAGAAGATGTGAAGGCTTGCATCCGGGGTTCCCCGCAGCCTCTCGATAAGCCTGGCGATGCGCGAAAGGCCGAGATAACCGAAGGCGTCGAAGTCCGAGAGGGCGGCAATCTCCTCGTCGATGTCGCAGAGCTCCTTTCCGGCAATGGCCACCCTCGCCGCATATCGGTCGGCGATGGCGAAGGGCTTGTGCTTGTGGGTGACGAGGCCCACGATGCTGTTCCATTCGTTGGTGTCGTCCTCGCTGACGTTGGCCTTGTCGATCAGGACCACGACGGCTTTTGAATCATTCCTGACGATGTCCCTGATAAGGGACTCGGAGGGGCCGTTGACGCCGAAAAAGAGGTAGAGGTGATTGTGGTTCCTGTCGATTCGCGTGCGGTAGGACAGCCGGTAGTAGGCGTTGAGGCGCGAATAGACCAGCCCTACGAGCACCATGATGGTGCAGGAGAAGGAAAGAACAGCCTGGATGGAAATGAGTGCCTTTATTACGGGCTCGTTGTCGAGACGGTCGAGGATATTGCTGTCCACATCGAGCATGAACAGGTCAAGCGAGCATATAAGCGAGCGGAGCAGATATTCGGCGTTGTTGAACTGAACGTGGTAGGCGACGCCGCCCAAGGCATAGGTTACGACTTCGCTTCGGGCGATAGTGCGGAACACGTAGAAATAAAGCACCGTTCCCGCCACGAGGAAAAAGCCCATGAGCGTGGCCACGAACTTCAGGGAGAAGTCTTTGGTGTTGAGGCGGTGGGCAGGGCGCACAAGAGCATTCCGCAACTGGCTGACGAGGGAATAGACGAGCAGTACACCGGCCGCGCCAAGGAGGATTTCAATCAGGACATACCCCACCGGGCCATTGAGCGTAATCAGCGCCAGAAAAGCCAGAACTAAAACAAGGAGACCTACTCCCGTGCCGTATTTCGGTCGTGTCATTTACAGGGATAACGGTTGGTTCGCAATGTGCAAAGGTAACAATTTTTTGCAAAACGAGACAAATACCACCGTAACTTTTTCGCTCTGCCGAGAAACATAAAACCGTAAGGTTGCCGAACTTTTTCGGAGGGGCGGGCGTTATATGCTAAATGTGTTAATCAAACCTTTTAAGAAAACAGAATCATGAAATCTAAATTGATGATGACAGCCGCTGTGGCTGTCGTGATGGGATTGGGTCTTGCTTCCTGCGCCGGGGAAGACGCTAAACTCGCCGGTGAGCTCGCCGGGACATGGAAAGGCGAAACCGTAAGCATGAAAAAAGAAGCCAAGGACAAAACGGACAAGGACGGCAAACGCGACGAGCGCGGTCGCCGCGAGGAAGGGCAGATGAGCTGCACTCCGACCTTCACTTTCGTCCGAACCGACGGCACCAACGGAGGCACCGTCGACATCTCCGCCGGCTATACCCTCACCCGGGGCGTCGAATCCGCGGCTGTAGCCGTTCCCGTGTCCGCCACTGTCAACGGCACAATCACGGCTTCGGGCACATGGATGGCCGAGGACGGCGACGAGGTAAGGCTGACGCTCGACCCGACAAAGACTGTGGTGGACGTCGACACGGCGTCGATGACCCTGAACTATGCTCAGGTTACGGACGCTCCCCGCGACTCCCTCGCCTCCATCCGCAACAATGTGGCACTGAACATCGCTGACGTAGTGAAACCCATGCTCGCGGCCAAAGTGCAGAAAATGCGCAAGCTCGACGACGTGAAAATCACCGGCAACACCATGACCCTCGAAGCCGGCCACAACAAAGCCTCCTTCACGAAGCAGTAAGCTACACAACTCTACATACAACAGCTCCCGGGAGCCCCCACAAAAGGGAAATCCCGGGAGTTGTCGTTTATTCGCGGGGGAGGTTGAGGCAGATATTTCCCGCAAAACAAAGCGCATGATTATCAGCCCATTTTTCAAAACCCGCGCAAAATGTGGAAAAACGACGTCCGTCAGATGATAAAAACGGTCTCGTTGGAATCAAACCCACTTATCAAATCTCGGCGCGAACATTTCGATGTCGCGCTGGGGAAATCCGAGTCTGCGGGCCTCAGACCGCCACGATTTCATTGCGTTCTTCACCTCGTTGATAATGCCCGTGGCTTTGTCAGCTGAAAGCATATAATCCGAGGGCGAGGCCAACAGAATCTCAAGATTGGATTCGTTTGTCATGCGATTGATAAGCAGGCTCTGAGTTTCAGCGAGGGTCGGATTGATGTCGTATGCGGGTGAGAGTTCCCAGCCTTTGCGCGTCAATAGAAATCCTCGCTGAGACAGATGTCGCCATATTTGGCAAGCCAGTCTTTATCATATGAGAATCCATAAGTTTCATTGCCGCGCACCGAGTCGTAGGAAAGCTCACCAATCAATTGGGGTGTTTCTAACCAATCAAAATCCCCGTATACAAAAATGCTTCGCATTTTGGTAATCAGCAATTTGGGATTAGTAATTTCTTACTCGCTTTTTGCCTGTGTTTGAGAGAGAGGTCTTGTAGGTTTCTGCCGAGCGTGTCCTCTTTGGCAATCAAAAGGAGGTCATCGTCAAGTTGCAGGACATAAAGTAGGGATATTCAGAAAATATCCAACTAATTGTTTGCCAGAGTCATAGATATTTTG
>ERZ825137.448-NODE-448-length-57616-cov-4.309029_pt1 | contig 57616 bp, 56 predicted proteins | sample MGYA00519873_ERZ825137 | MGnify/ENA primary metagenome ERZ825137 (study PRJEB31778, sample SAMEA3449190) | human gut metagenome | biome: human gut; feature: human-associated habitat; material: faeces | place: United Kingdom | collected 2010/2012 ...
AGATAAGCTGAGGGAACTAGCTCAGCCCATGTTGAAAAACCAATACGGACAATATCTTTTAAAGATTATCGGTGAAGTAGGGCGTACCGGAAAAAGTAATTTGGGTTGAAAGTAATCTCAATAATGAGAGTTAACTATAATTTGATTTTAACGTTTGTTTCTGGTATGGTATCATATAAATTCCGACCTTTGTCGCTGGAATAAAATTTTAAATTCTCATTAGGATAGTAATGATTTAGAAAACTTTTTTGTCCGTGGGAAAGGTGGAAAATTGTTTTCAACGGAGAGTCTATTTGGCTTTTTGTTAGGAAAGCAGATAAAAAGTGGAAACTAGGTTGGTTGAATAGGTTTTAATTCCTGAGTGAAGCAATAATTTCTTTCAATTTCTACTAAGTGAAGCTGGCGGGAATTATACTTTTAATTTATAATTTCAGTTTGAAAAATGAATATTATCAAAACCTACATAGAAGATGTAGTGATTATAGAGCCTCGTATATTTAAAGATGACCGGGGTTATTTTTTTGAATCGTTTTCAGAACGTGATTTCAATACTCAAGTGCGTGAAGTACATTTTGTACAGGATAATGAAAGTAAGTCTTCTTACGGCGTGTTACGAGGGCTCCACTTTCAGAAACCTCCTTTTGCGCAGAGTAAGCTGGTTCGTTGCGTACGGGGAGCGGTGTTGGATGTGGCGGTTGATATCCGGAAAGGTTCTCCCACATTTGGCCGGTGGGTGTCTTGCGAACTGACTGAAGAGAATCACCGTCAGTTCTTCATTCCCCGTGGTTTTGCACATGGCTTTAGTGTTCTTACGCCTGAAGTGGTGTTTCAATATAAATGCGATAATTTCTATGCACCCCAAAGTGAAGGGGCTTTGGCTTGGGATGATCCTGATTTGGCTATAGATTGGAAAATACCAGCCGATAAAGTGCTGTTAAGTGAAAAAGACAAGCATCACGGTCTGTTAAAAGAAGCGCCTTGGCTTTTCGATTATCAAGACGACCTTTATAAGTAAGTTTTAATAACTCAATTTTAATACTTCATTCAAATGAAAAATATATTAATCACCGGTGGTGCCGGTTTCATCGGCAGCCATGTTGTGAGATTATTCGTGAATAAATATCCAGACTACCATATTATCAATCTGGATAAGTTGACTTATGCCGGTAACCTGGCAAACCTGAAAGATATTGAGGATAAATCCAATTATACGTTTGTAAAAGCGGATATTTGCGACTTTAGCAGGATGATGGAGCTTTTCAAGCAGTATCATATAGACGGAGTGATTCATTTGGCGGCAGAAAGCCATGTGGATCGTAGTATCAAAGATCCGTTTACTTTTGCACAGACCAACGTGATGGGGACACTCTCTTTATTGCAGGCGGCAAAGCTGACTTGGGAAGCACTTCCCGAGGCTTATGAGGGGAAACTATTTTATCATATCTCGACTGATGAGGTATATGGTGCGCTTGAGCTGACGCATCCCGAAGGGGTAGAACCTCCTTTTACTACTACCGCATCTTCTTCGGAACATCATTTGGCATATGGTGAAAAATTCTTTTTAGAGACGACAAAATACAATCCTCATTCTCCTTATTCTGCATCGAAGGCAAGTAGTGACCATTTTGTACGTGCGTTTCATGATACTTATGGAATGCCGGTAGTAGTGACTAACTGCTCCAATAACTATGGTCCTTATCAGTTTCCCGAGAAGCTGATTCCATTATTTATAAACAATATTCGTCATCGTAAGCCATTGCCTGTGTATGGTAAGGGTGAGAATGTACGCGATTGGTTATATGTGGTAGACCACGCACGTGCCATTGACGTGATCTTCCACAAAGGAAAGATTGCAGAAACATATAATATCGGAGGTTTTAATGAGTGGAAGAACATTGATATCATTAAAGTGGTAATTAATACTGTTGATAGACTTCTCGGAAGACAAGAGGGTGAAGATCTGGATTTGATTACGTATGTGACAGACCGTCAAGGACATGACATGCGTTATGCTATCGATTCATCCAAATTGCAGAAAGAGCTGGGCTGGGAACCAAGCTTACAGTTTGAAGAAGGGATAGAGAAGACTGTAAAATGGTATCTGGAGAATCAGGAGTGGATGGATCATATTACTTCGGGTGATTATCAATCTTATTATGATTCAATGTACAAGAATAGATAATTGTATGTAGTGTGAGTGTTGTAAACGCTCGGCAAGATATTTAAGTGTTAGGAGGAATTATTTGGCTAAAGAAAAATAAGGAAAGGATTCTGTTTGTAGGAATATATCCTTAATGACTTGATTTCTAAATAAAAATAAGCATCTGCACTTTATCACTCATCTATTTTTTCAGTATTACTCTGAATAGAAGTGACAAAGTGCAGATATTGTTTAAAAACTTTCATCTTTTATTTATTGATACCATAATTTCCTTTTACTGGATAGTAAAACGGAGCACGTAAATGTCCCGGATGAATCAGGCGTCCTTCTTTTACCCTGTTTTGCAGCCGGCGCAAAGCGGTTGAATAGCTAAGTCCGCAGAGACTTCGCATATTGGCTGTAGTAATGTAGTCATTATATTTAAAAAACTCCGTCAGTTTTGCATCAATTTCTATTTCACTGATATCAACCGAACGATTGGAATGACTGACTTTCTCGAATTTTGTCGATCTTAATTCTCGGAGCATTGATTTCTCCGGTGTGAATACAATTCCCTTAAACCGGATATTTTCTGCACGGATTTCATTGGTTGAGCGAACAGAAGGAGATTGAATGCTGATGCGGAAAGAGCCTATCTCATCCAAATGTACGCTGTAACCTTCCGAAATGTCCGAACGGATAATGCGTGCCAGTTCTGTCAGAGCCCCTATTAAATCACCCTCTTTAATGGTGCAGCGTTTAGCTATCCGTTTGGCTATTTCTTTGGTGGTAACGGTGTCTCTCACTACTAGCCGAGCATGATAATTCACTTTGTCTTTGTCTTTCGGCTGGGGCGTGCGAAAAAAATCATAAGGTGCTTTCATTATTCTATTGTTTTATAAGAAGGATTTATGTTCTTCTTTAGTTCTATCTATTTTTTTCTCTTAGAATATTATCTTTTGTATAATATGTGCAAGTTGTCTTTCACAGTTGTACAAGATATCTTGCACATATTGTGAAAGACAACTTGCACAATTGTGGAAAAGATAACTATTGACAAACAAAGATATAGTTTCCCTATGATAAAACATAATTTATCCTTATCTTTTTTATATATGCTCATAGTATTTCAAAGATATAAATAATTGAAAATCCATAAATTATCAGTGTATGTTTGTACCCTTGTTTGATTTAAAAAAGACATGAATATGAAGAACATAAAGTTACAGGTTTTCTGAGAGGAGTGGAATGAATATTTCCACATTCGGGGAAGATCTTTGCTAAGGTTTTAGTTAGTAAGTTAGTAGAAAGAACACTGAAAGTGAAGCATACTAATCATGAGAATTATGATTCCGTAAAGTTGGTGGATAAGCGTTAATGGATATCTATATAGTTCGGGTAGGCTATGGTATAGGCTATGGTAAAACAAGATACTTCGTGGAAATCTTCGTAAAGATTGGGGATTTATTTGTTGAAAATGAGAAAGTGCCGATGGCTTTTTCCAAGTACCGGCACTTTCATTTATGGTGTATTAGTAAAATATGTAAAAAGTAAAGAAGTGAGGGTTGCGTGCTTCTCGTTTCCGTTTTACAGATTATTTATACATGCGGGCACGCATCTCCTTGATATGGTCGCTGGTGATATACTCATCATAATCCATCATTTTATCGATGATGCCGTTCGGGGTGAGTTCTATCACACGGTTCGCTACGGTTTCAATAAACTCGTGGTCATGTGAGGAGAACAGTACGTTCCCTTTATAAGTTTTGAGGTTATTGTTGAATGCTTGGATGGATTCCAAATCCAAATGGTTGGTTGGAGTATCCAGAATCAGACAATTAGCGTTCTTTAATTGCATGCGGGCAATCATACAACGCATCTTTTCCCCTCCTGAAAGCACGTTGACTTTTTTAAGTACCTCTTCGCCGGAGAAAAGCATACGGCCCAGGAATCCTTTCATATAGACTTCATTACCTTCGCCAAACTGGCTCAGCCAATCTACCAGATTCAAATCGCATTCGAAAAAAGAGGTATTGTCTAATGGTAAATAAGCGGTTGTAATAGTTACGCCCCAGTTGTAATGTCCGGCTGCCGGTTTCTGGTTACCGTTGATAATCTCGAAAAATGCAGTCATAGCACGTGGGTTACGGCTAAGGAATACAATCTTGTCGCCCTTTTCTACGTTGAAGTTTACATCGTTGAAGAGTACAGTTCCGTCTTCTGTTTCTGCACGAAGACCGGATACTTCGAGAATTTGGTTGCCCGGTTCGCGTTCGGGGGTAAATATAATGCCAGGATACTTACGAGATGAAGGTTTGATTTCTTCTACATTCAGTTTTTCCAGCATCTTCTTACGGCTGGTAGTCTGCTTGCTTTTCGCCACGTTAGCGGAGAAACGGCGGATAAATTCTTCCAACTCTTTCTTTTTTTCCTCGGCCTTAGCCTTTTGGTTCTGCTGCTGGCGGAGAGCTAACTGACTACTTTCGTACCAGAAACTATAGTTACCGGCAAAAAGGTTCACCTTACCGAAATCAATATCTACCGTGTGTGTACATACAGAGTCGAGGAAGTGACGGTCATGGCTGACAACTAACACTGTATGTTCGAAATTAGACAAATATTCTTCCAACCAAGTTACGGTTTCCATGTCTAAATCGTTGGTCGGTTCATCCAATAACAAATTGTCCGGATTGCCGTATAAGGCCTGTGCTAACATGACACGTACTTTTTCTTTACCGCTAAGTTCACCCATCAGGGAGTAATGTTTATCTTCCGTGATACCCAGTCCGCTTAACAAAGCAGCCGCATCGCTTTCGGCATTCCATCCATCGAGTTCGGCAAATTTCTCTTCCAGTTCCGATACTTTCAAACCATCTTCATCTGTGAAATCTGTTTTGGCATAAAGCTCTTCACGCTGTTTCATAATGTCCCAAAGTACAGTATGTCCCATCATCACGGTATCCATTACTGTAAATTCGTCCCATTTGAAGTGGTCCTGTGATAGAACGGAAAGACGTTCGCCCGGTCCGAGCGTAACCGTGCCTTTTGTCGGTTCCAATTCTCCTGAAATAGCTTTCAAGAAAGTTGATTTACCGGCTCCGTTGGCTCCGATGACGCCATAGATGTTTCCGTTTGTGAACTTTAGATTTACATCGTTGTACAATACTCTTTTACCAAATTGAATAGCAAGATTCGAAACTGTGATCATATTTTATAATTATTATTTTATTTAGGAGTTAAGGTGTCATTCGCTTTCTTCGTTAACAGAAGAGGAGAGTTAAAGGAACGGTCAATTTGCTTTGTTGCGTTAGAAGTCAAAGTTCAATATTTTATAAATCGGCCGTATGATTATTGATTTTGGCCCTTTCTTCTTTACCTTTTTCTTTAACCTTCTTATTTTATGGCTTCACCTTGTATTATTTTCCTTATTAGCTAAACCTTCTTTTTTACAGCTTTACTTTTACCAAATTTTTATCGCTTTATTTTCTCCACTTCTTTCCTACGGATTCACCTTTTTCTTTTGAGGTTGCAAAGGTACATAAAATCTGTGTCAATCTGACAGAATTCGAATAAAATTATCTATTTTTGCAAACTCATTTGCTTGGGAGAACATATTGGCAAAGTATTTGTTGCTAAGAATGTAACCCTAAAAATTTAGCTGAGATAAGTAACTATTATGAGAAAATAATAAAAAGACAATGAATATGAACTCAACCGAGAAAGAACAGTTAGAAGAGGAAATCCAGAAAGCTCAGGAAGAAGAGGCTCTGGAAGAGGGTGCTGAAGCGGGTGCCGCAGAAGAAGTAGCAGAACTCTCAAAAGAAGAACAGTTGCAGAATGAGTTGGCTGAGGCTGAAGAGAAGATTGCTGCAGAACAGGATAAATATTTGCGTCTTGCTGCTGAGTTTGATAACTTCCGCAGACGTACGTTAAAGGAAAAGGCCGAGTTGATTAAAAGTGCCGGTGAGAAAATAATTACTGCTATTCTTCCTGTGCTCGACGATATGGAGCGGGCTATTGAAAATATGAAAAAAACGGGTGATGCCGATGCTATGCTTCAAGGAGTAGAACTTATTTATAATAAATTTCTGAAAGTATTACAACAGGAAGGTCTGAAGAAGATTGAAACTGAAGGAAAAGATTTCGATACGGATTACCATGAAGCCATTGCAATGGTTCCTGCTCCCAGCGAAGAGTTGAAAGGAAAAATATTAGATTGTGTACAAACCGGATATACGTTGAATGACAAGGTGGTACGTCATGCAAAAGTGGCGGTGGCTCAATAAGCTTTAAATAAAGTAAAAGAGGAAACATGGCAAAAAGAGATTATTATGAGGTGCTGGAAGTTGAAAAGACGGCTAGCGTAGAGGAAATAAAGAAGGCGTATCGTAGAAAAGCAATACAGTATCATCCCGACAAGAACCCGGGAGATAAGGAGGCGGAAGAGAAATTTAAAGAAGCGGCTGAGGCCTATGAGGTATTGAGTAATCCTGATAAGCGTGCACGTTACGATCAGTTCGGTCATGCGGGCATGGAAGGAGCAGGTGGTTTCGGCGGCTTCGGCGGACAGGGTATGTCTATGGATGATATATTCTCTATGTTCGGCGATATCTTCGGCGGTCGGGGAGGATTTGGCGGCTTCAGCGGTTTTGGCGGTGGTGGCGGTCAAAGCCAACGTCGTTTCCGTGGATCCGATTTGCGGGTTAAGGTGAAACTAAGTCTGAAAGAGATTGCTGAAGGAACTACAAAGAAGTTTAAGTTGAAGAAATATGTTCCGTGTTCTCATTGTCATGGTAGTGGAGCCGAAGGCTCAGGCGGTATGGAAACATGCCCTACCTGTAAAGGTTCAGGAACGGTGATTCGTACTCAACAGAGCATTTTCGGTATGATGCAGACTCAAAGTGTGTGTCCTCAGTGTAATGGTGAAGGAAAAATCATCAAAGATAAATGTAGAGAATGTAATGGCGAAGGAGTGGTATACGGTGAAGAAGTGGTAGAGGTGAAAATTCCTGCCGGAGTGGCTGAAGGCATGCAACTTTCAATGAGTGGAAAAGGAAATGCAGGTCGTCATAACGGTGTTGCCGGTGACTTACTGATTCAGGTAGAAGAGGAAGCGCATCCGGATTTGATTCGTCAGGATGATGATTTGATTTATAACTTATTACTCAGTTTTCCTACGGCTGCATTGGGTGGAGCTGTAGAGATTCCGACAATTGACAGTAAGGTGAAAGTGAAGATTGAGTCGGGAACTCAACCTGGGAAAGTGCTGCGTTTGCGGGGGAAAGGATTGCCAAGTGTAAATGGTTACGGAACTGGCGATTTGCTGGTTAACGTAAGTGTTTATGTTCCGGAAGCTTTGAGTAAAGATGAGAAACAAGCATTGGAAAAACTGGATGCTTCGGATAATTTCCGACCGAATATGAGCATTAAGGAAAAGATTTTTAAGAAGTTTAAGAGCTTGTTTGATTGATACTTGGCTTTTTATTTCTTAAAGGTATGGACAAAAGATAGAAAACAAAGAAAAGCCATAACTATATGGGACTAAACCTTATGTGTTTACCTAAGCAAAAGGCTGTCCAAAAAGTCGGAAAGTTTAAATTAAAACTTTCGATTTAGAACTGGCAAGCCCTAAGTATAGAAAAGAGTGCCACTTCACACCTAATTCTCATGGGTTAAAGTGGCACTCTTTATTTATTCAGTTACAATCTATAACTTTAGCTAATTTAATTTTTACTTTTTAGATAGCTCCTTGAATGTTTTTTTGTTTTTCACGGTAAAACGCATGAGGTTTCTTTCGCTCCTTCTTCGTCTTATGTCAATTTTCTTCGATGACTTTCTTTTATATTAAGACAAATCACTCCATTGTTTCTGCTTTGAAAGAAAGCGGAAGTAATGTTCCGACACTTTCCATTATATATATTTCTTTTTTACCGTATAATATGATACGCATAGGATGTTTGAAACGATTCTCTGTTTCGAGCATTACCTGACGACAGGCCCCGCAGGGAGGTATCGGGCTATCGATAAAATCTTTTTCGGTGCGGGCAGCAATGGCCAATGTTTCTATTGGTTGATCGGGATATTGGGCATTCGCATAAAATAGGGTGGTGCGTTCGGCACATATGCCCGACGGATAAGCTGCATTTTCCTGATTATTACCTGTTACAACTGTGCCGTTCATTAAACGAGCGGCTGCCCCCACATGGAAATGGGAATAAGGTACATAACTACGGTTTGTGGCTTCTTTAGCCTTATCAATCAGTTGGCGGTCAATTTCGCTTAACTCCTCATAAGAGTAGACGCAAACCTTACTTTTAAGAGTCAGTTCTTTCATATTTTCACAGGTATTAAGTTTATCTTCCACAAAGTTAGTAAAGTGTTTGTGTTCTCTGCTATTTTTTTATTTAATTTGTGGAGAAATAGAAAAAAGTAATATGGAAAAACGCCTACTCTCTTTCTTTATCATCTTGTTTAGCATATTGATTGCTGTTTCCGCCCAAACTCGTAATAAGCGTTATGAGGAATATATCCGTAAATATAAAGATTTAGCTATAGAACAGATGAACCGTTATAAAATTCCTGCCAGTATTACTTTAGCACAAGGTTTGTTGGAGAGTGGAGCGGGGCAGAGTGTGCTAACTCGACATTCGAATAATCATTTTGGTATTAAATGTGGAGGAAACTGGAACGGTAAAACCACGTATCACGATGATGATGCCAGGGGGGAATGTTTCAGAGTTTATAAGAATGCACGTGAATCGTATGAAGATCATTCCCGTTTTCTGGCGAACCGTCCCCGATATGCCGCTCTTTTTAAATTGAAAAGGACGGATTATAAAGGTTGGGCACGCGGACTGAAAAAAGCGGGTTATGCCACTAATCCCAATTATGCAAATTTATTGATTAGCATAATTGAATTGTATGATTTACAACAATACGATACCCGTTTAGGTAAACGTAAATATAAAGTGCCTATTACTCCGCATGAAACATATTTAGCTAATGGATTACTGTATATTATTGCACGAGAAGGAGATACGTTTGAGGAATTATCCGAAGAATTTGAAATATCGAAACGGAAGTTGATTAAATATAATGATTTATATAAGGGATATAAGTTGCAACCGGGAGATGTGATTTATTTGCAGAAGAAAAACCGGAAAGCTTTGAAACCTCATATATTATATAAGGTGGAGCCTGGGGAGTCAATGCATTCCATTTCACAACGTTACGGCATGCAATTGAAAAGCTTATATAAATTGAATAAGAAATCGGAAGATTACATTCCTCGTACTGGGGATTATTTGAGATTAAGATAGTTATTGTTATTAACTTTAAGGCAGAGTTTTTACCATGAATCATGTTGAACGCTTTTATGCGACTATTGAACGACGGCCGGTGGACAGACCGGCATCCTGGTTAGGCATTCCCGATGCGGGAGCTTTACCTCATTTGTATAAATATTTTGGAGTAGCTGATATGAAAGGGCTGAAGGCTTGTATCGGAGATGATATATATCCGATAGAGATGCCTTATCATTCTCCCACAAGTAATGCCATTTACGCGGCGTTTGATTTTGCCAAAAGAAAATCTGACGGTTCGAATGAGGAGCGTACATTGACTGCTCCCGGTTTTTTTGAAGATTATACCGAGGCTTCGGCAGTAGATTTGTTTGATTGGCCGGAACCGGAAAGATATATTGATCCGGAGGAATGCCGTAGAGTAGTAGAGGGTGTACCTGAAGGCTATGCTGTTTTAGGTGTGGTTTGGTCGGCTCATTTTCAGGATGCATGCGCTGCTTTTGGCATGGAAGATGCAATGATGAAAATGTTTCTTGCGCCGGAGCTGTTTAAGGCGGTGATTGATAAGATTACGGATTTCTATCTGCGGGCAAATGAGATTTTTTACAAAGCAACTCAAGGGAAACTGCATGCGGTACTGATTGGTAATGATTTTGGCAGTCAGCAGGGATTGATGGTCGGACCGGAACAGCTAAGGGAATTTGTGTTCGATGGAACTAGGAAGTTAATAGAGCAAGCCAAACAGTATGGACTGAAAGTGATTCACCATTCCTGCGGTTCCATTCATGATATTATTCCTGATTTGATAGAGATGGGAGTAGACGCCATTCATCCGATTCAGGCTTTAGCAGCAAAGATGGAGCCGGAGCGTTTGAAAGCTGATTTCGGTGAGAAAGTCTCTTTCTGTGGAGGGGTAGATGCCCAGCATTTGATGGTAAACGGAACTCCCGAAGAAGTTACTGCCAAAGTACATGAGCTCAAGGAAATTTTTCCTACAGGTTTGATTCTTTCTCCCAGTCATGAGGCGATCCTAGTGGATACGAAGCCTGAAAATGTAGAAGCATTGTTTAACGCAATAAAATAAGAATACCATGAAAAGATATGGAAGTGTTATTAAGGTAGCTCCCGGTAAATTGGAGGAGTATAAAAAATTACATGCGGCAGTGTGGCCGTCAGTGTTGAAAACGATTTATGAGTGTAACCTGCGCAATTACAGTATTTATTATAAAGACGGTTATTTGTTCAGTTACTACGAATATATCGGTGATGATTATGCGGCAGATATGGCAAAAATGGCTGCTGATCCTGAAACACAGCGTTGGTGGACGTATTGTATGCCGTGTCAGCAACCATTGGAAACACGTGCCGAAGGAGAATGGTGGGCTGATATGGAAGAAGTATTCCATGTGGATTGAAATCGATGGAAATTTGGTAATTGAAAATTATCTTTGCTTTTTGAGTTAATAGCTTATAAGGATGGGAGTGAATCGTTTTCTTCTTTGAAGACTATTTGCCGGAAATGGAGTTGAGAAGTGTATGGTGGAAAAGCAAGAAAAGAGAAGATAAACAAAAGGAGATTACAAACTCAAAGTTTAGCAATCTCCTTTTTTGTTATTTGATTTCGATTTCTTCCTTCATGTCTATTTCCTCGCCTTTCGAGTCGTAGAACTCATATTGCAGAAAAGCAAGTTTTTGACTTGGAATAACCTTTATTCCGAATCCATATTTCATCTGCCATTGGCGTTTCAGGGAAAAAATTCCTTGGTTTACAAAGGCAGCTACATACGGATGGATGTGTAGGGTGAACTTTTTGATTCCCAATTTATTGACTAAGTAATCAATTTTACTCTCTAATGTATCTGTAAAAAGGATGGAGGGTTTGATTGTGCCCTTTCCGAAACAAGTAGGACAAGTTTCGGCGGTATTCACATCCATGGCGGGACGTACCCGTTGGCGGGTAATCTGCATTAATCCGAATTTACTTAACGGAAGGATATTATGTTTGGCTCTGTCTTTCTGCATGTTTTGGCACATACGTTCATAGAGCTTCTGCCTGTTTTCCGCCAGATTCATATCAATGAAATCTACTACAATAATTCCTCCCATATCACGCAAGCGAAGTTGTCGAGCCAATTCGTCGGCTGCTCCTAAGTTTACGTCAAGCGCATTCGCCTCTTGTCCGGTATTCGATTTGGAACGGTTGCCGCTATTTACATCTACGACATGAAGCGCTTCCGTATGTTCGATAATCAGGTATGCTCCGTTTTTATAGGAGATAGTTTTACCGAAAGATGATTTGATTTGCTTAGTGATGGCGAAATTATCGAAAATGGGAAGTTTGCCCGTATACAGTTTCACGATGTTTGTCCGGTCAGGGGCTATAAGGGTAACATAATCTTTCACCTCATTGAACACCGCTTCGTCGTTAATGTAAATATTTTCAAACGACGGACTGAATAAATCACGCAATAAAGCTACAGTACGGCTGGTTTCTTCGTATACCAGAGCCGGAAGTTTGGAGGCTTTTTGTACTTTTTCTATACATTCTTCCCAATGTTTCAACAATACTTTAAGCTCCGCATCAAGTTCAGCTACTCTTTTGCCTTCGGCTACCGTACGCACAATAATACCAAAATTTTTCGGTTTGATACTTTGCAGCAATTGCTTCAGACGAGCACGTTCTTCACTTGATTTAATTTTTTGTGAAACGGAAACCTTATCATTAAAAGGTATCAATACAAGATATCTGCCGGCGAATGACAATTCGCATGTCAATCTTGGCCCTTTGGTAGAGATAGGTTCCTTAACAATTTGCACCATCACTTCTTGTCCGGTTTGAAGGATGTTGGATATGCTTCCTTCTTTATCTATATCGGGAAGTGAGGTTGCTTTAGAGATAGGATACAGTTTTTTGCGGTCGCTTAAAACCTGTTTCAGATACTTTTGATAAGAGTGAAATTGAGGTCCTAAATCTAAATAATGCAGGAATGCATCGCGTTCATAACCGACATCTACAAAACATGCATTCAAGCCTGGCATCAATTTCTTGACACGGCCTAAATAGATGTTGCCCACCGAAAAGGAAGCACTTCTTCCTTCCTGTTGAAATTCCACCAAGTTCTTGTCTTCTAGAAGAGCTATGGAAATATCTTTGGGCTGTACGTCAACTACTAATTCACTGGTCATTTTCTGTTATTAAATTAAAACCTCAGATTAAACAAAGAACAAACCCGAAAGACTTTTGCTTTGCAAGTTTGTTCTTTATTTCAGTCGTAATAGACTAAAAAGGCCTATTTACTTTTGTGTCTGTTCTTTCTTAGTCTTTTTTTACGCTTGTGAGTAGACATTTTATGTCTTTTCTTTTTCTTTCCGCTTGGCATAGCTTGAACATTTTATAGGTTAATACTCTTGTTTATTATTTCTTTACCTGAATAGTAAAAGTTTTGGCTGGCTTGAATGCCGGAACATTATGTTCAGGTATGATAATGGTAGTATTTTTAGAGATATTACGAGCTGTCTTCTGGGCTCTTTTCTTAACTATGAAACTACCGAACCCACGAAGATACACGTTGTCTTCTTTTGACAATGAATCTTTTACGGCATCCATAAAAGCTTCAACGGTTGCAAGGACTGTGGCTTTATCCACGCCGGTTCTTTTTGAAATTTCGTTTACAATATCAGCTTTAGTCATTTTTGATAGTAATTATTGTTATACGTTCGTTCTTAATTTTTTGGTCTGCAAATATATAGCTTTTATTCCTCTCTCGAAAATATATTCAGAACATTTTTGAAAAAAACATTCCTTATTGTGCATTCTTACTTACTTTTGCATTGTAAAATGATATAGAACTTATAAATGACAGAGATTTTTAGCAGAATATTAATTGATTGGTATAAGTTAAATAAGAGGAATTTACCTTGGAGACATACGAAAGATCCTTATCGAATCTGGATTTCAGAGATTATTCTTCAGCAGACGAGGGTGGTACAAGGATATGAATATTTCGTACGTTTTATGGAACATTACCCGAATGTGAATCTGTTGGCCGCGGCCGAATCAGATGAGGTGATGAAATTGTGGCAGGGGTTGGGCTATTATTCGAGAGCACGTAATTTGCATGAAGCTGCCAAAAGTATTGTGGCTGCCGGAGAATTTCCGAAAACATATGAAGGTGTCCGGGCTTTGAAGGGAGTCGGTGATTATACGGCTGCCGCTATCTGTTCGTTTGCATATAATCTTCCATATGCCGTAGTGGATGGCAATGTATATAGGGTGCTGTCTCGTTGGATGGGGATTGATACGCCTATTGATAGTTCGGAAGGAAAAAAGTTGTTTGCGGCTTTGGCTCAGGAGTTACTTGATAAAGAAGAACCTGGGTTATATAATCAAGCTATCATGGATTTTGGAGCTCTACAATGTACGCCCTCTTCGCCCGATTGTTTGTTTTGTCCATTAGCTGAAAGTTGTGTAGCTAGGAAAAACGGGAGAGTGGGGCAATTACCGGTAAAGCAACATAAGACCAAAATAACGAATCGTTATTTTAATTATATATATGTTCGCGCAGGCGCGTTCACCTTTATAAATAGAAGAAATGACAAGGATATCTGGAAAAATCTGTATGAGTTACCTTTAGTAGAAACCTCTCGGGAATTGTCCGAAGAAGAGTTTTATGCAGATGTGGAGGCAAAAGCTTTGTTTGCGGAAGGAGAAGAACCTTTGTTTCGGTGCCTAAAAAAGAAAGTGAAACATGTACTTTCGCATCGTATAATTTATGCCAATTTTTATGAAGTAACACTTCCGGAAGATAGTCGTTCGTTTAATCAATATATAAAAATTCCCGTTGCTAAATTGCAACAGTATGCCGTACCTCGTTTAATTCATCAGTTTTTAGAGGAGAACGGTATTGTATGATGTAATGCCAAAAATTACGAATTATTTGGGAGTTTGTTTGTGTTCTATAACAAATACCATTATCTTTGAAGCACGAAATTAATTAAATGTAAGAATATGTCAGTAAATAAAGTAATATTAATAGGTAATGTAGGCAGAGATCCGGAAGTCAGACACTTGGATACAGGTGTAGCCGTAGCGACATTTCCTTTAGCTACTACAGAAAGAGGTTACACGTTGCAGAATGGTACGCAAGTGCCCGATCGGACTGATTGGCACAATATTGTAATGTGGCGCGGATTGGCTGATATTGTTGAGAAATACGTTCACAAAGGCGATAGGTTATATATCGAGGGTAAACTGAGACCTCGTAGTTATGATGACCAAAACGGGCAAAAACGTTACACGGTGGAAATTATTGCGGATAATATGGAGATGTTATCGCCTAAGGTTTCTTCACAGCCGTCTGTAGCTCAGCAGGCAACTCCTCAAACTACAGTTACGACTAACGACACTCCCGATGATTTGCCGTTTTAATATGGAATAATTTTCTTGTCCGGAGTATGTAAGTTTGTTTTCATTCATATGTATAAGTTATAATGAGACGGACGCTCCAGGCAAGAAATATGAAATTGATTGTTTAACTAAATTATAAATACTTGGACCCTGATTCGTTTATATGCCAACTGGCAGGTTTGTTTGACGGTGTAACGGTGACGCCTCCGGATTTCGGAGCGGTGGTTGCCCTACTTTTAGCAGCTTTTCTTTTATTGGTTTCGGGTTTTGTTTCCGCTTCGGAAATTGCATTTTTTTCTTTAAATCCTAACGATCGGAATGAGATAGAGCAAGGCAATTTGGTAAGTGATAAAAAGATACAACTTCTTTTGGGAGATTCGGAACGTTTGTTAGCCACAATCTTAATCACAAATAATTTCGTAAATGTGACGATTATCATGTTGTGCAATTACTTTTTTGTCAATGTGATAAATTTTGGGACTTCTGTTATTTTGGAGTTTATTGTTATCACGGTAATTCTTACCTTCTTATTGTTACTGTTTGGAGAAATCATGCCTAAGATTTACTCGGCTCAACATACTTTAAAGTTTTGCAGGATGGCGGCATCCGGTATTTTGTTTTTCAGAAAAATTTTCTATCCTATATCTTCGTTATTGGTACATTCGACAGTGATTGCCAATAAAATGGTGGCGAAGGAGAATTATAACATTTCAGTAGACGAATTGTCTCAGGCATTGGAGTTAACTGATAAAAACGATATTTCCGAAGAACAGAATATGTTGAAAGGAATTATTCGTTTTGGAGATGAGACCGCCAAAGAAGTAATGACTCCCCGTATGGATATGGTAGATTTAGATGTGAAGGCTACTTATCAAGAGGTATTGCAATGTATTATTGAAAATGCTTACTCTAGGATTCCTGTTTATGCAGGTTCAAGAGATAATATTAAAGGTGTTTTATACATCAAGGATTTGCTTCCTCATCTGAATAAAGGGAATAACTTTCGTTGGCAATCGTTGATCCGTCCACCTTATTTTGTACCTGAAACCAAAATGATTGATGATTTGTTGCGTGACTTCCAGACAAATAAGGTTCATATTGCTATTGTTGTTGATGAATTCGGGGGTACTTCCGGTTTAGTTACGATGGAAGATATTATTGAGGAGATTGTGGGTGAAATTAATGATGAATACGACGAAGAAGAACGTTCATATGTAAAATTGGATGAACATACTTACATTTTTGAGGCCAAAACTTTGTTGAGCGATTTTTATAAGGTATTGAAAATTGATGGAGGAGAGTTTGAATCTATAGCTGGGGAAGCGGATACACTTGCCGGATTATTATTGGAAATAAAAGGTGAATTTCCGAAGTTGCATGAGAAGCTTGAATTTAAGAATTATTCATTTGAGGTGCTGGAGATGGATGCACGTCGTATTTTGAAGATAAAGTTAGTAATTGGGCGGGAAAAAGCTCCTAATGAGAGTGAACTTGTAGAATTAACCGGTAAAGTATAAGTTTAATGCCTGTTTACGAAACTTATAAAAGAGAGCTTTGTTGGGGCATCTGGAAAATGGATGAAACGGTTGAAGAATTAGCTTCACTTATTCCTAGCGGAGAAAGATTATTTCAAGAAGCTATGCAACTTTTTGCCAATGAATGCAGGCGTAAAGAGTGGCTTACGGTTAGGGTATTGTTGTATTATTTGTCTGGTAAGGAAATGGAGATTGCTTATTATCCTTCCGGAAAACCTTATTTGCGAGAGATTCCGTGTCATATTAGTATTTCCCATACGAAAGGTTATGTAGCGGTGGCTCTACATTCTCGGAAGGAAGTAGGTATCGATATTGAACAATATTCAACAAGAGTGGAACGTGTAAAAGAACGCTTTATGCGTGAGGATGAAAACGCGGAAGGTGATGAAATATATGCTTTGCTTTTGCATTGGAGTGCGAAAGAAACCCTGTTTAAATTGTTGGGGAAGGAAGAAGTGGACTTTAAAAAACATCTTCGTATTTTACCTTTTACGGTGACACCGGAAGGAGTGATGAAGGCTTGCGAATACAAGACGAAGGAACAGCGCCAATATCTCCTCCATTATCAAGTAGAAGATGATTTTGTATTAACGTGGTGTATGGAGGGAGATGAGACTATCTCAAAATAGGGAGATAAGGTAACTTTTCCGGCAAGTCTGTCGGACGGAAAATCTTTATAGGATATAACAGGTAAAGCTTTAGGGCCGTTTTGAGAACCGGATCTCCGGATTCTTATGGGATAGTGGAAATTTCCTAAACCGGAGTTTCATTCGTGAAGTGACGTATTTAGCTGTGAGAAGTGACGTGTTTAGTAGTGGAAAGTGACGTCTTTCGCTACCGTATCTGCCATACTTACGGGAGGTTAAACCGTAGGCCTGTCTAATGTTGAGCCATAGGCCTACGGCTACCCCAAGTGACAGGCCTACGGCTTGATATTAGATAGGCCTGTGCAATTCCATTAGTCGGACTTGCGCAATTCCATTAGTCGGACTTGCGTAATTTCATTGGTCGGACTTGCGTAATTCCATTGGTCAGACTTGCGTAATTCCATTGGTCGGACTTGCGTAATTCCATTAGTCGGACTTGCGTAATTCCATTAGTCAGACTTACGCAATTCCATTGGTCGGACTTGTGGGTTCGACCGACTTTATCGGGAGTCGCAACAGTCCGATTCCACCGTCAGTTCTCGTTCGTCCAACGTTGCCGCTGAGGCTTTTAATGCGAAAATAAAATAATTTAGGGCACAACTTAGATGGGAGGGGATATAACCATTTTCTTGTATAGATTAACCCGGATTTACGCTTTGTCCCATACTTTTGTTGGTGGCCCAAATTTATTTTGAGGTAGCTTTGTTGGTAAGATTGATCACCTTTTACCACTCTTTTCCATTTTCTTCGATTGGAATTCCGTCATGGAAATGATAAGAAGCATGGGTTCCGTCACAAAACGGTTTGTTCATGGACTGTCCGCATCGGCAAAGAGTGACCCTATTCCGTATCTCGTAATTGGTCCCGTCGGCACTTTCAATACGTATACCTCCCTTAACCCAAATTGGGCCACTGACTTTTATGCCTGGATCTTCAATCAAACCGAGGGAAGGTTCGAAAGGAGGTTCGTATACTTTACCCGATTCTTTTTCATATAGTACGAGGCGTCCGGCAGGGCAATGTCCGGCTTCATGGCGTACCAACTCTTTTTCTTCTCGTGTACGAGCTCGTTCAACAAGATTCCAAACTCTTCCGTAAGCATCGCAAAAACGGGCGAAAGCACAATATTTTTCATTATCGGCGAGAATCATTTCCGGTCCTTCGTATCCTTCGGCATCTTCTAAAAGCGGTCGTTTGTCACTAGTTTCTTCCGGACTCCAGAATGCATGTTGGTGTGTCCCGTCACAATAAGGCTTATTGTTGGATTTCCCGCAGCGGCAAAGGGCTATCGGTTCGGCGGAATTATCGAAACTGCGTCCTTGGCGATATACCCATGATGTTCCTTCATCATTCGGGCAAATAATCTCCTGATTAATAGTCGGATGTCCATAAACTAAATAAGGGCCGTTCGCAGTAATTTTAATATAAAATGTGGCTGGAGCAGCCGTGCTTCCCTGTTCGGAAACTGTTTTTTGCTTATCCATAATTAGGTCTGTTAGTTAGTAATATAGCTGTAACAATCCTAAAAATGAAAAGTTTATTTATAATGTTATTTCTCCACAGATGGGATTGTTCATACGGTAACGGACTTCTTGCGGACTCATGCCGTGGCCTAATAGGAACATGAGTTTCGTAATGGCAGATTCGACAGTGCTGTCATGACCACTGACAATTCCGGCTTCTAACAAATGAATTCCTGTTTCGTAGCGTTCCATTTCTACCGCGCCGGCTAAGCATTGACTGATGTTGACAATAACCAATCCTCGTTTTACAGCATTCTTCAACAGTTTTACGAGCCATTCCTTTTGAGGGGCGTTGCCGGAACCAAATGTTTTCAGTACCACTGCTTTTAAACCAGGCACATTCAATATTTGTGAAACCAAGTTCTCTTGAATACCGGGAAAAAGTGTCAGCACAATAACATTCGTATCGAAAAGATAGTGCGGTTTCAAAGGAATCGAGTAATCCGGTTTACGGATGCGGTCTTCGATATAATTGATATGAATACCTGCATTGGCTAGTGCCGGATAATTGTATGATTTGAAAGCATCGAAGTGTTCTACATTAATTTTGGTAGTCCGATTTCCTCTCATTAGTAAGTTATCAAAGAAAATGCATACTTCCGGTACGATAGGTGTTCCATCTGAATGTTTTGCTGCGGCTATTTCAATAGCTGTAATTAAATTCTCCTTTCCATCGGTACGTAACATACCGATAGGAAGTTGGCTTCCTGTCAGGATGACCGGTTTGGTCAGGTTTTCCAGCATGAAACTTAATGCGGATGCTGTATAAGACATGGTATCGGTTCCATGTAAAATCACAAATCCGTCATAACGATCGTAATTATAATGAATGATTTTAACAATTTTAGCCCACAATGTCGGTTCCATATCTGAAGAATCGATCGGAGGGTTGAATTGATAAGTATTAATATGATAATTGAAGAGCTTCAGTTCCGGCACATGATTTTGCAGGTGGTCGAAGTTGAATGTCTCCAAAGCACCTGTTTCCGGGTTTTGAATCATACCGATCGTACCTCCTGTATAAATAAGCAAAACGGAAGGATATTTTCTTAATAACATAGGGTCTCCTCTTTGAAAATTTGGCACAAAGATAGCAATTAATCTGTAATTATAAGAAAAAACAAATTAAAAATAACATTTTGTATAAAGGAAACTGTTTAGCTTCTTAAAGCATCCAAGAGCCTGATAATTGCGTTCTCGGCTTTTCTCTCTTCTTTTAATAACGTAACGAATTTGCTTCCTACGATAGCTCCGGCTGCGTGAGCGCATGCAGCATCGTATGTTTGTTTATTTGAAATGCCGAATCCTATCATACGAGGGTTACGTAAATTCATTTCCTCGATACGTCTGAAGTAGGCTTGTTTTTGTTCGTTGAAGTCATTTTGTGTTCCGGTGATAGCGGCCGAAGAAACCATATAAATAAATCCGTCGGTATGTTCATCGATAAAACGGATACGTTCTTCGCTAGTTTCGGGAGTGATAAGCATAATGATTTTCAGATTGTATCTATCTGCTATTTCCTTATAAGTTTCTATGTAATCTTTGAATGGAAGATCGGGGATAATCATTCCGTCTATGCCACATATCTGGCATGACCGACAGAAATTCTCGAAGCCGTAGCGCATAATCGGATTTAAATATCCCATTAGGATAAGCGGGATATTTACTTCCCGGCGAATATCTTTCAGTTGCTCGAACAATAGGGTTAGTTTCATTCCGTTACGCAGCGCCTGAGTGGCAGCTTCTTGAATCACCGGACCATCTGCCATGGGGTCACTGAAAGGTATGCCTATTTCAATCATACGGACTCCGTTTTTTTCTAAAGCTTTAATGGTTTCTACTGTTCCTTCCAATGTAGGGTATCCTGCACAAAAATAGATAGAAAGAATGTTCTTCTTTTGTTCGCTGAATAATTGATTAATTCTGTTCATAATAGTATTTTTCTTAATTAAATTGTTCATTATTGAAAATAAGTTTCTGCACTTTATTTTTTAATACTAACTACTTCACGCCAGATAGCCCTGATTGCTAATATGAAATATGAAAGCTGCTATCTGTAAGTGAATTATCTGGTTAATTTCTTTACCTTATTTATACTTCTCCATTAATCTTTTGTATAAATTCCTGTAGAAGTGAAGGATCCTTGTATGCCGGACGTATTTCGAAACAACTGTTCAAATCAATACCAGCCCATAGCGGATGTTCAAATTCCTGAAGAGCTCGGATATGGTTGTATCCAATGCCTCCACTTAGTAAAAAGGGTATATTTCCGTGATATTCCGAGAGTATCTTCCAATTGAAAGTTTCTCCTGATCCGCCATAGCTTTGACATGGTGTGTCGAAGAGGAAATACTGGCAATATGCTTCATAAGGAACGGTATATATCAAATCCGTCTTTTTGGCAATAGAAAAAGCTTTGATAAGGATAATCTCTTTCCCTGTAGTATGGATGGCACGGAGTAACTCCTTACAGAAATCGGGCGTTTCCTTTCCGTGTAGCTGTATAGCATTTAAACCAAATTCTATTGTGCGGTAGACAATGTTTTCGATACTTTCGTTCACAAACACGCCGACACGCCGTGCCGATACAGGCAAATAATCCGGTAACTTTTCGATATAGCGCGGAGACGGAGGATAGAAGATGAAGCCCATCCAATGAATTCCCAATAGTTCTATGGCGCGAATATTTTCGGCTTCGCGCATACCACATACTTTAATAATCATTGTAATGCTTGAATAAAAGTCCGTAAGGTTTCACCGGGAACAGGTGTTTTCATAAAGCTTTCTCCAATAAGAAATCCCTTGAATCCTGCTAAACGCAGTTGCTTGATGGTTTCGGGATTTGAGATGCCACTTTCGGATACTAATAATGTTTCTTTCGGTAATTTTTCCGCAAGTCGGAACGAGTTCTCTATATCCGTATGAAACGTTCCCAGATTCCGGTTATTTACTCCTACCATATCAATATGTTCGTTGATGTATTCAAGCTCTTTTTCGTTATGGATTTCTAATAATACTTCTAAAGATAATTCATGCGCTTTTGCGGCCAGACTTTTACATTCGTCAATAGTCAGAGAAGCTGCAATGAGCAGAATCGCATCGGCTCCGATTGCACGTGCCTGGTAGAGTTGGTACGGATCGAGAATAAAGTCTTTCCGCAGTATAGGGCATTGTACCAAAGGACGGGCAATCTTTATAAACTTCAAATGTCCTCCGAAAAAGTGTTCGTCCGTAAGTATGGAAAGGGCAGAAGCACCGTTGGCGGCATATTGCACTGGAATGTCTTCGGGTAAGCCGTTTTCTTTAATCCATCCTTTAGATGGAGATTTGCGTTTAAATTCTGCTATGATTCCGTAAGGTGACTGTTGTAAACTGTGTCGCATGCTTAAGGTAGAACGTGTTTCCGCCTCCACTATTTCTTCGAGTAAATCCATACCGAATGCTTGCTTTTGAAGCATTATTTCTTTTCGCTTGTAGGTGGTAATTTTTTCCAATATATCCATATGGGTTCTACCTTTAACTATTAATTTCAATGAATTTCTTTAATGTCCTTAATGCTTTTCCACTTTCTAAGGATTCGCGGGCTATAGCTACACATTCTTCAATGTCTTTTGCCGGTTCCATAGCTTGGATGGCAAATGCCGCATTGGTAAGTACACAATCCGTTTGGGCGCAAGTAGCCTTATTCTCTAATACATTATCGAACATTCGGGCTGCTTCTTCTTTGTTTGCTCCCCCATACAGCTCTTCTTGTTTGGCGGCAACCATACCCAAATCTTCCGGTTTGTAAACCTGCTCATAATGAGTCGTGGTAACTTTGAAACCTCCGGTAAGGGAAATCTCATCATATCCGTCTAGACTATTTACTACAGCAAATCCAATACCTAATTTCTGAAATACATTAGTGTATAAACGCATCTGGTTTAAATCGGCAACCCCGAGTAACTGGTATGCCGGTTGGCACGGATTGACCAAGGGGCCTAGCAGGTTGAATATGGTTCGTACTTGCAAGGATTTGCGTACGTTGCCTACGAACTTCATGGCCGGATTAAAAAGTTGTGCGTGCATATACACCATGTGGCATTCTTCCATGGAACGTTCCAGCTTATCTTGCTTGTTCGTGAATTTCACTCCATGTAGTTCCATAACATTGCTTGCCCCGCTTACCGAGGTCGCTCCATAGTTACCATGTTTGGCAACGTTGTATCCTGCACCCGCCACTACAAAACATGCACATGTAGATATATTGAATGTGTTTTTTCCATCTCCACCGGTTCCTACAATGTCAATAGGTTGGTAAACGTTTAAATCCACAGGTACTCTTGTTGTCATCAAAGCTTCTCTGAAACCGATTAGCTCGTCTACTGTGATGCCACGCATTTGAAATGCTGTTAACAAGGCCGCAATTTGAGCTTCAGGGTATTTCTCTTTGGTAATGTTCAGCAGTATGTTTTTTGTCTCTTCCTGATTCAACTCTTCATGATTAAAGAGACGGGTCAATATTGTTTTCATTGTTGTATTTTTTATTTGTTGACTAAATAGGAAACAGTAAAAGTGGTTATTTCTTTACTTTATTTTTCCTAACCAATTCTCTAGGATGACTTTTCCGTCCGGAGTAAGTACCGATTCCGGATGGAATTGGATTCCACGGACATCATATTGTTTGTGTCTCATTGCCATAATCTGTCCTTCTTTACTGAGAGCTGTTATTTCCAGGCAATCCGGTAATCCTTTTCTGTCTACAACCCATGAATGATAACGTCCGACAGGAATTTCATTTTTTAATCCCTTAAATAGAAAGTCGTTACCTGACAGTTCGATAGGTGTTTGTACTCCGTGAAAGATTTCATCTAAATTAATAAGGGAAGCTCCAAACACTTCACCGATGGCTTGATGTCCCAGACACACACCCAATATCGGTTTCTTGCCGGCATAAGTTCGAATAACCTCTAATAGTAAACCGGCCTCGCAAGGAATTCCGGGTCCCGGAGAAAGAACAATCTTATCATATTTCTCAAGCTCATTTAAAGTGAATTTGTCGTTACGTAACACTTCTACGGCTGCTCCCAGTTCTTTTATCAGATGATATAAATTATAAGTAAACGAGTCGTAATTATCAATAATGATTACTTTCATACTAAAATTCTTTTAGAAGGGTTTACATAGTTTCGGCCATGCAGATAGCCTTTTTTAATGCTCCCAATTTGTTGTTGACTTCTTGTAATTCATACTCTTCATTGCTCTTTGCAACAATGCCTCCTCCTGCTTGGAACCATAATTCGTTGTTGCGGCTTACAAAGGTACGGATGGTAATGGCCTGATTCAGATTCCCGTTAAGACCAATAAATCCGATGCATCCTCCGTAAGCTCCTCGGTTATGCGGTTCGTATTCGCTGATTAATTGCATGGCTTTTACTTTAGGAGCACCTGACAGAGTGCCGGCCGGGAAGGTGTCGATAAATGTTTTTATAGGATTGGCGTCTTCGTTTAATTCGCCGCTCACGCGACTTACCAGATGAATGACGTGACTGTAATATTGAGTTTCCTTATAGAAATCGACTTTAACATGATGGCAGTTACGGCTTAAGTCATTACGTGCCAGATCGACTAACATCACATGTTCGGCATTTTCTTTCGGATCGGCTAGTAGAGCTTTTGCTAATTCTAAGTCTTTTTGGACATTACCGGTACGTTTGGTCGTGCCGGCTATCGGATCAATATAAGCTTTTCCTCCTTCGATACGGCAATGTGTTTCAGGAGAAGAACCGAAAATTCGGAAACCTCCGAAATCGAAATAAAACAAATAAGGGGAGGGGTTGATGCTTCGCAGCGCCCGATATAGTTTAAAATCATCTCCAACGAACCGTTGAACGAACCTGCGTGAAAGGACTATTTGAAAAACATCGCCACGAAGGCAATGAGCAATGCCTTTACGAATATTAGCTTTATGTTCCTCATCCGTTAACGGACTGGTTGTAGGACCGACAGCATGAAAATCATACGTAGAGAAATTGCGGTTATGAATAGCTTTTTCAATGGTATTCAAATGGTCGTCTTCTTCCTTCTCCACCATTTCCAACATCATCATCTCATTCTTGAAATCGTTGAAAACAATAAGGTATTTGTAAAGAATATAAAGCATGTCCGGCGCGTCGTTTTTCGCTTCTTTACTATCTTTTACCGGAATATTTTCGAAATAGCGAACAGCATTGAAGGCAGTATATCCGTAAAGTCCGCAGTAATTATTGTACTCTCCCGTTACTTTAAAGCAACTTAGGAAATCGTTAATAGCGTTGTCCACCCTGTAAGCATCGGTAATGTTTTTTTTCTGGATGCTTCCATCAGGAAAAGTAAAAGTTGCTATACCATGGTTGATGGCAATATTAGCCAGAGGACGCAATGCGATGAAAGAACGGTTGTTTTCGCTACCGTGGTAATCAGAGCTTTCCATTAATGCACTTTGAGGAAAGATATCGCGTACTTTCAGATAAGTGCTTACAGGAGTATGTAGATCTCCTAAAACTGTTTTGTGAACGGTATGATATGTAAATTGCTTCATAGTGAAATTTATGCATTAGGAATGTTGTTTAAATAAGTTTCGATGTCTTTGTCTCCTCGTCCTGACACGGTAAGTACTACTATATCCGTAGGTTTGAACTGCATTTTCGCCAAGGCTCCCAATGCATGTGCTGATTCCAATGCCGGAATGATTCCTTCCAGACGAGTCAGTTCAAAAGCTGCTTTTAAAGCTTCGCTATCGTTGATAGCCAATACGCTTGCACGTTTACTGCTTGCCAAGTTCGCATGAATCGGACCGATACCGGGGTAATCTAATCCGGCAGAGATAGAATAAGGTTCTTGGATTTGGCCGTCTTCATCTTGCATCACCAAAGTTCGGGAGCCATGAATGATGCCAAGCTTTCCCAGTTGAATGGTAGCAGCTGACATTTGCGTGTCAATACCCAATCCTCCGGCTTCTGCCAAAACAATTTTTACCCGCTCGTCATCTAGGTAATGGAAAATGCTTCCGGCGGCATTGCTTCCTCCGCCTACACAGGCCATCAGATAATCGGGATAATCGCGTCCTTCTTTTTCTAATAACTGCTTTTTTATCTCTTCGCTGATTACACTTTGCAACCGAGCTACCATGTCAGGGTAAGGATGAGGCCCTACTGTGGAGCCGATGATGTAATATGTATCGGAAGGATGACAGCACCAGTCTCGGATAGCTTCGTTAGTAGCATCTTTGAGAGTCATATTCCCTGAGATGACAGGGTGGACCGTGGCTCCTAACATTTTCATTTTCTCTACATTGATATGTTGCCGTTCTACGTCTGTTTTGCCCATATATACAATGCATTCCATATTCATCAGAGCACATACGGTAGCAGTCGCCACACCATGCTGTCCTGCACCGGTCTCGGCAATGATACGGGTTTTCCCCATTCGGCGCGCTAATAAGATCTGTCCGATGGTGTTGTTGATTTTATGTGCACCGGTATGGTTTAAATCTTCTCTTTTCAGGTATATTTTGCATCCATACTGTTCGGACAAACGTTGTGCATGGTAAAGAGGAGAGGGGCGTCCTACATAATCGCGTAGCAATTGGTGGAATTCTTTTTTGAAATCATCACTTTCTAGAACTTTTAGATAAGTTTTCTTCAAATCTTCTACGCATTGGTATAAGATCTCAGGTATGTAAGCACCCCCGAATTCTCCATAATAGCCGTCTTCGTTTACTTGAAATGTTTTCATTGATTTTCTATTTTATATGTTTTTTATTCTGGATTAAAAATTAAAAAGGGCTGTCGTAAGTACGACAGCCCTTTTTGGTATATCATTATTTCCTATGTATATACATATGGCTTAGTTCCCTTACGACCTTTTGAGTTGCAAGCGGCACCACCACCAATATGTATTAACTATAAATGTCATCTTATTCTTTTCTATTTGATGTGGCAAATGTATAGCTTTATTTGATACGAACAAATAAATTTGCTGTTTTTTTTCAGAGAATCTGTCTTTTTTCTTTTTATAATAAGGAGAGGGCATCTTATCAATCTCTTTTATGAGTTTCTAACATGCCCCTGAATAGAGAATCAAAAGAACCGATAACCTATTATGGGTCGTTTTTCGGTTCTGTTTTTTCTTTTACCGTTTCAGCATATTATGCCATTCTTCCGGTAAATTGTTCTCCTTGGTTTTTGCTTCATCTTTAACTTGATGGAGCATTTCGTGTGCACCTGCACTTAATTTGTGCATGGCGCAACACAATTCATCTTTCATTTTACGTCCAGAAGGTGTACGTGACCAGCAAACCAATGCTCCGCCAATTAAGGTACCTAGACCCAAACCCAATGTAAATTTAGAGTGACTCATAATCTTTATTATTTTAAAGTGATGCCTTGTAAACATACGCTGGTTTAGATGGTTTTATATTTTAGTAAACTTTGGCATAAAACAATTTATGTAAAAGTCGTGTTATTAGTACGAAGTAAATAAAATAATTATGAATAAAAAATTTTGGATCAGATTAGGTGTTGCCGTATTGATTGTGCTATTGCTATGGTGGCTTTATGTGGCTGTTTTGCTTAATGAAGATGCGGAGGAGGAACTTTCGTCGATTTCATCCTATAGTTTAAGTATCCGGTAAGTGGCATTTCCCATCCTTTCGATTTCGTGCATATCTTTATTGTAATGTACCGCTTGAATAGCGCGGTTCATTAGTCCGTGTCCGACTGCCATGACGTATTGATGAGGAAAATGTATCCGGATGAATTCAAGGAAACTGGCCGCTCGCCGACGCATGTCGTCTACACTCTCTATGTCTTCCGGAAGAGGGCTATTTTGAATATCAGGGATATGTTTGCCGGTAAAGCTTCCCCAATCTCTTTCTCGTAGAAGGGGAGTTGTTTGTAAAGGCAAACGGCGTTCGGAATTTAAGATGGTGGCCGTATCTATACATCTTTTTAAATCACTGCATACCAAGGCATCAAAATGTATGTCAATTAAATCGTTGCGTAACAATTCCGCTTGTCGGATTCCCTGTGGAGTAAGTGTTCCCGGCATATGTCCTTGTAGTATATGCATAACATTTTCTGCAGTTTCTCCATGCCTTATCAGATAGAGAGTGGTCATACTCGATTAATATTTGAATGATTTTTGTACAAAAGTACAATTTATTTGTTTCTATTTAAGAAAATAGTAGTAATTTCGTTCGGTATAAAACTTAAGAAGGTATGAGAACATTATCTAATTCAATTCTTCGTAGCGTCTGTTCATTGGTAATTGGCGTGTTATTGGTAGTATGGCCTGAAACGGCTATGATCTATTTGGTTATTACTATAGGGGTTCTATTTTTAATACCGGGACTGGTTTCAATGCTCGGTTATTTTGCTCATCGTACCGGTGAGGTGGAACAGACGTTTCCCGTAGCAGCGTTAGGTAGTGCTTTGTTTGGCCTGTGGCTTATGATTATGCCTGCTTTCTTTGTCAGTATATTGATGTATATATTAGGTGCATTTTTGGTCTTGGCCGGCATTCAACTGATCTCAAGTTTAGTTTCAGTACGTCGGGCATCCATGGTTCCGGTCGGTTTTTTTGTTGTTCCGGTATTGATATTGTTGGCTGGAATTTTAGTATTGCTCAATCCGTTTGCTACAGCTTCTGTTCCATTTATTATTTTGGGTGTAAGTTGCATCTGTTACAGTCTTTCCGATTTAATTAATTACTATAAGTTCCGAAATCGTAATAATCGTATTCAGGATGTCACTTTTATAGAGGAAACTCCACCTTTGAGTGATCACGATAAATAATATTTTCCATTGATAGGGGAGTATTCCGAGCTATTTTCTTATAATAGGCAGGTTTGAGCCGCTTATTTTAGCTCGTAGTGAGATGTGTTATCTCCCTACATGATTCGTATATTATGATAACACGATTGGTGAGTAGGTTTTTCAAAGGGGGGGAATAAGTCATACTTTCTGTAAAAGCTGCCGTATATTCAATTGTTATAGGTAATAAATGCTAACATTATTATAAGTGCGCAAAGAACTGTTTTTTTCTTCCGGTTCGTTTTAGACTAAATGAACGTTCAATTAGGGACAAACGAACGTTCATTTAAGAGAGAATGAACGTTCGTTCTCCCATTCTAGCTGAGTAGTCGAGAATAAAGTTTATATAAAAATAGAAATTAGTTTACAGTATTTACTCCTATATAGCTATGAAGCCATATGATGTTGAGTAAAGCGCGTGAATGATTATATTTAAATAGGGACATACCATACTTTCCTGATTGCCATTTCGGGTCGGGCTATTCGCTGATGGTCATATCATCAAGAACTTCCACGCCTTCCTGTTCAACTGCAGTTTTTACTTGATGGTTGAAGAATAGCCAACAGGCGAAAATAACTATAAAGAGGATAAATACGATAATCCATACATTTCTTCTTTCTTTCATAAGTCTTTCTTTTTAGTATTTATTTCATAAACAGCGAAGAAGCGATATTTGTTTAGGAAAATATAATCGTTTATTTAAATTTCGGTTTAGGTCTGTCTTATGAAAGGATGGTGTTGATTGGTATTCTCAACTCAAGGCACGAGGGATACCCTGATTTTTTATCAAGTATCTGATAGAGAGTAGAGGCCCATAAGATTAAAGTCATAAAAAAGGACTCTTCACAGAGTCCTCTTTTCTGTTCTGATATAATGTTTCAGAACTTTTGTTTAACCTTAAATCTAACAAAAAACATTTTATTTATTTTATTTTCCAAAGTAGTAATTTGATATCATAAAATAATGAAGCAAAAGTAGTGGGGAAAAAGATGGAAAACAATGGAAAATTGTACATATTCCTAGAAAATTGTACAGTTTAAGGATAAATGCTTTAAATAATTAAAAAAGGAAGATGTTGCGAAGCATCTCCCTTTTAAACTTAAAATAATCAACGAAAGAAAATAGATAATAGTTTAGATTATCTTATAAAAAGCAATTCTCTATATTTGGGTAAAGTCCATAACTGATTGTCCACAATAAGTTCGAGCTTGTCGATATGATAGCGGATTTCTTCTAACATAGGTGCAATGTTATCATGATAAGCTATCGCCTTTTCACGCTCATTCTCTATTTTATTTGCTACCTTACGGGCCTCAATCATGGCATCTACATGTTCTTTGATAAAAATAGTATGCTCCGCAATTTCTTTAATCAGCTTCAGATTCTCGGAAGAAAGTTTGGATGCTTCTTCACCAGGGAACAGATCTTTCATTTTATATACATTGTCAATCAGTTCGCTTTGGTATTTAGTAGCGACCGGTACAATATGATTCATAGCCAGATCGCCTAAAACTCGTGCTTCAATCTGAATCTTCTTTGTATAGGTTTCCCATTTTACTTCGTTACGGGCTTCCAATTCTTTTTTGGTCATGACGCCGGTTGATTCGAACATTTTTACGCTGGATTCTTTCAGATAGTTATCAAAGATAATCGGACAACTGGTCTCACAATCCAAACCGCGTTTTTTAGCTTCTTCTTTCCATTCGTCTGAATATCCGTTACCATCGAAACGTATTGGCTTACATTCTTTGATGTATTTACGAAGAACTTCGAGGATGGCAGACATTTTGGGTTCGCCTTTTTCAATCAGGGCATCCACTTCTTGTTTGAATAAAGTTAATTGTTCAGCTACGGCTGTATTTAACGCGATCATAGCAGATGCGCAGTTTGCTTCAGAGCCAACGGCACGGAATTCAAAGCGGTTTCCGGTAAATGCGAATGGTGAAGTACGGTTACGGTCGGTGTTATCAATTAATAACTCCGGAATCTGAGGAATATCCATTTTCATTCCTTGTTTTCCACTGAAGTTGATTAATTCATCGGTGGTCGTTTCTTCTAGATGATCGAGTACCTGGGTTAACTGTTTGCCGAGGAAGCTGGAAATAATTGCGGGAGGTGCTTCGTTAGCACCTAGACGGTGTGCGTTTGTTGCCGACATGATGCTGGCTTTCAGCAGACCATTGTGACGGTAGACAGCCATTAAGGTATTGACTACAAAAGTGACAAAACGCAGGTTGTCTTCCGGAGTTTTACCAGGAGCATGTAACAGAATGCCGGTATCGGTACCCAGAGACCAGTTATTATGTTTGCCGGAACCGTTTACGCCTTTAAATGGTTTTTCGTGCAATAATACGCGGAATCCGTGATTTCGTGCAATTTTGCGCATTAAAGCCATCATCAGCATATTGTGGTCTACAGCAAGATTACATTCTTCATATATCGGAGCTAATTCGAATTGGTTGGGAGCTACCTCATTATGGCGTGTTTTACATGGAATTCCTAATTTCAAGGATTCTATCTCGAGCTCTTTCATGAATGAAGCTACACGGGTGGGGATTGCACCGAAATAGTGGTCTTCCAACTGTTGGTTTTTAGAGGATTCATGTCCCATTAAGGTTCGTCCCGTAAGCAATAAATCGGGGCGAGCTGCATATAATCCTTCGTCCACTAAGAAATATTCTTGTTCCCAGCCTAGATACGTATATACTTTCTTTACATCGGAATTAAAGTAGTGGCATATTTCTACAGCAGCTTTGTCAACAGCGCGGAGAGATTTTAGCAACGGAGCTTTATAGTCGAGAGATTCACCTGTATAAGCGATAAATACAGTAGGGATACAAAGAGTATCATCGATAATAAAGGCTGGAGATGACGGATCCCATGCACTGTAACCTCGAGCTTCGAAAGTGTTGCGGATACCTCCGTTAGGGAAGGAAGATGCGTCCGGTTCCTGCTGGACAAGGAGCTTCCCGGAAAATTCTTCCATCATACCGCCTTTTCCGTCATGTTCAACAAAGGCATCGTGTTTTTCAGCCGTACCTTCCGTTAACGGATGGAACCAGTGGGTATAGTGGGTTACTCCTAATTCTATTGCCCATTTTTTCATTCCGGCAGCAACTTCATTAGCAATGCTACGGTCTAAAGGAGCACCGTTGTAGATGACATCAATTAGCTTCTCATACACTTTACTGGGAAGGTATTTAAACATCTTCTCTTTGTTGAATACATATTTGCCAAAGTATTCCGAGGGCCTTTCCACTGGGGTAGGAACCTCTACTGCCTTTTTTTTGAAAGCCGTTTCTACGACTCTGAATCTTAGTTTTGACATACTACTTAATTGTTTGTTGTTAATATAATAATACTATTTTTTTATTTCTCATTTTCGGAGAGATGATCAAGCCTCTCCGGAATAATTTATATTTTTAGTAATAAAGAAGTAATTGTTTTATTCAGAAACTAGAGGAATATAAACTAATTTTCTTCTATATTTCCTTTATCTTCTTGTATTCGTAGTTATATGCTGTTTTTCCATGTTCATAAATGTTCTAGTCTTTTTCTCCTAATATTGGTAGCATATACCGACACTATGATACATTTTTCTTGGACGTGTGGTGTCTTTTTCATAATCGACCAATGTTTGTAAGAAAGAGGTATAGGAAGGAAACAGCCTAAAGCTGAAGATATTATACAACAAACCAGTATATCTCAATAAACTACGATGACTTCCTATACTCTCTTTCATATTGTATATTATAAATTTTTCTGTTTAAAAACTAACCCCAAAAACAAAATAGGTTCCTTCTGTTTGAGGATTCATGGTAATCTTGGCAAACATAGGAATAGAAAAGCTTTCTGTTATTTTTATATCCTTCGATGCTTCCAAACTGATATCAATGACTGAAAATCCGGATGTTTCACCATATACCGCTGAGGATTGGAATGGAGTGGCTCCTAAGGAGGCTGCAAAATCCAAACCTCCTAATTTGAAAGGAGCATTTATTTCCACGTAAGAAGAATAGGCTCGATTACCGTTTGCTTTGTAATCGTCTCCGGCAAAATTTGTATACCAATTAATAGCTGCTACTCCAAAGTCATATCCTAGAGATACTTCAAAAACATGTACGGTATTATGAGCACTATATTTTAAATAGCTCGGTCCGCCACTGGACCAGTAATCTGTTATTCCTGCATTGAAACCGCCTATGGTGTATCCTAATGTCAGGTCTAACTCTTTGGGTTGCTCTTTTCCTCCGGCTAAATTGCTGATTCCTGCAGATCCCCAGGCAGAAAAGGAGAATCCTTTGTAGGATATACCTAAAAAAGGCTGGATACTTACATTGCCTAGATCTTGCCCGCGCCAGATATATCCGCTGACAATGTCGGCTCCTATCGATGCTTCTACTTTTTCCTGAGCATTTGTTATTGCCGGAGCTATCATAGTCATACATAACAATAATGTGATGTGTTGTAAACATTTCCTCATAATCTCTTAACCTTTTAAAATTAACACTTAGCTCTACAAGTGGTATTTATATTTCTATTCTTTTTCTCTTGATATCCCATTGTATGGTAATCTTCGTTATTTCAGCCATGCTTTTAATCTTCTCATTGCTTCTTCGCAATGCGTGCGCTCACCGAAAGCGGTCAGACGGATATAGCCATCTCCACTGGGTCCGAATCCGACGCCCGGTGTTCCCACTACATTTGCCTCATATAACATCTGTTCGAAGAACTTCCAGGATGATACGCCTTCGGGAGTTCTCACCCACAAGTAGGGAGCATTTTCTCCACCATATACAGACAAACCTGTACTTTGAAGCTCTTCTCTCATGATTTTGGCATTGGTCATATAGTAATGGATGATATTTTTTACTTGTTCTTTTCCTTCCGATGAATAAACGGCTTCTGCTCCACGCTGGGTGATGTATGATGTTCCGTTGAATTTTGTACTTTGTCGGCAGTTCCATAACCGGTTCAGAGGAATACGTTCTCCAGTTAATGTTCCAGCTGTCAGTTCCTTTGGAACCACTGTATAACCGCAACGAACACCGGTGAATCCGGCTGTTTTGGAAAAACTTCTGAATTCGATGGCAACTTTTTTGGCTCCTTTAATCTCATAGATGGAATGTGGTATCTCCGGATCCTGTATATATGCTTCGTATGCAGCATCATACATAATCAATGTATCGTTGGCCAATGCATAGTTCACCCATTTCTTCAGTTCGTTTTTACTGATTACCGTGCCTGTAGGATTATTGGGATAACAAAGATAAACAATATCAATCCTCCGGTCCGGTATCTGGGGAACAAACTCGTTTTCTCTTAGGCATGGGATGTAAACTACATTGCTCCATTTGTTGTGTTCTAGTATTCCGGCTCTGCCACACATTACATTCGAGTCTATATACACCGGATAGATAGGATCTGTTACACCAATGCTGTTGTCGTGGCGCAAGATATCTCCAATGTTACCGGTATCGCTTTTAGCTCCGTCATTAATAAATACTTCATTAGGTTCTAAATGAATGCCTCGTGGTATATAATCATTTTTAATAATTGCTTCAATTAGAAAATCATATCCTTGTTCCGGTCCATATCCATGAAAAGTCTCCTTGCAGCCCATTTCATCTACCGCCTTATGCATAGCTTTGACTACCGCTTCCGGTAATGGCTCTGTAACATCCCCGATATCTAAACGGATAATGTTTGATTTAGGATGAGTAACTTTAAACGTATTTACTTTCTTTGCAATGTCGGAAAATAAATAGTTGTTTGGTAACTTTAAGAAATGCTCGTTTACAAGTGCCATATTTCTATTCTTAAGTTGGGCGTTTTCGTGAATCTGATTGTTTTTGTCATTTCCTATCAATACTTCTTTTTTAGGCTGATCTTTCTTTTATTTTGATGCAAATATATATCTTTTTGTTTTGCTTTTAGATTAATATGTATCTTAATATCTATGTATGTTTGATCTTTGTTTTAATTTGTGTTTGTTCTCTTGTTTAATAACCTCAAATTGATAACTATAATGATTTAAAAGTAATAGATTGTTAGTTGTTACAGGTATATTTTTAGAAAAGAAGTGATTTCTTCGAATTAAAGCTGTAATAGAATGAGTTCACTTCAGACTTTATTGTACCATAATGATTTGGGAAAAACTATAGTTTTAATTTTTTTTGTCTCATAACCCGGTCTATTATTAAAGCAATAGCCCCGTCACCGGTCACATTACATGCTGTACCAAAACTGTCCATGGCTATATATAACGCAATCATAAGTGCTTGATCTGATTGGGAAAAGCCCAACATGGAACTTAATATTCCGAGAGAAGCCATAATAGCTCCTCCGGGGACACCTGGAGCTGCTACCATTGTGATACCTAATATAAAGATGAACCCGGCGAAGGTTTCAAAATCATATGGAATATCCTGCATAATCATTAAAGCCAAAGCACACGCCACAATTTTTAGAGTGCTTCCTGATAAATGAATCGTGGCACACAAAGGAATTACAAAATCTGCAATATCTTCTTGTACTCCATTTTTACGTGTTTGTGCTAAAGTTACCGGAATTGTTGCGGCTGATGATTGGGTCCCCAAAGCTGTGAAATAAGCCGGTAACATTGTATATAGTAATTTGAAAGGATTTTTATGTACAAATAGGCTAGCTATGCCATATTGCAGAATTAGTAAAAATAGGTGCAAAAGAAAAATGATACCTATGATTTTAATGAAAACAGTCACTATTTCGTAAACTTGTCCGGTATAAGACATATTTGTAAATACTCCGAATATATATAGTGGAAGGAGAGGGAGAATGATTATGCTGATTGTTTTGACAATAATTTCTTTGAAATCGTTACATACTTTTTTCAATGCTGTGGAAGAGATATTAGCTATGCCGATGCCCAATGTAAAAGCTAGAATCAATGCAGTCATAACATTCATCAATGGCGGAATATTGATTTTAAAATAAGGTGACAGTCCTTGAGCTTGTTCTATTGGAGAGAGAGTGATATCAGGCTCTATTAGAGATGGGAAAAAGGTGATTCCGGTAAAATAAGAAAGGAAACCTGAAAAAAGAGTTGCTGTATAGGCGATTAATGCTGTGAGAATTAGTATTTTTCCAGCAGACTTTCCAATATCTCCGATAGCAGGTATTACTAGTCCGACGATAATGAGAGGAATAATAAATCCTAAAAATTCTCCAAAAAGAGCATTAAACGTGATGAATATCCGTGCGAACCATTCCGGTAAAAAATGCCCGATAAAGATACCTAAACAAATTGCGATTAAAATACGGGGGAGCAGCCCGAGTTGTATTCTTATCATAATTATCTATGTTTTTAAATCGCAAAGATAATGTTTTCGAACAATAAATCTCTTTTCTTGTTTCTAAAATAAATGAATATAGTATGGAGAAATCAAATATTGGATTGATTGGTCTTGGAATTATGGGACAGAATCTAGCCTTAAATTTGGCGGATAAGGGCTGGTCTGTATCTGTATGGAATCGACCGAAATCAGGAGCATCAGAGAGTGTGGCGGATCATTTTGTCCGCGTACGTGGAAAGGGAAAATCAATTATTGCTTGTGAAGAATTAGAAGATTTTGCTCAAACTTTACAGCGTCCGCGTATTGTTATGCTTATGGTCACTGCTGAAGCGGTTACAGAAGTCATAGAGAAGATCATTCCTTATTTAGATGAGGATGATATTATCATTGATGGAGGAAACTCTAATTTTGAAGATACGGAACGGCGTGTTGACGAGCTATATAAGAGAGGCTTTTATTTTATTGGGGCCGGGATTTCTGGCGGTGAAGAAGGAGCGTTACACGGAGCATCTATTATGCCAGGGGGCGCAGTAGAGGCATGGCCCGTTGTGAAGCCGATATTACAGAGTATAGCCGCAATAGCCGAAGACGGTACTCCTTGTTGCGAATGGGTAGGAAGTGGAGGAGCCGGTCATTATGTAAAGATGGTACACAATGGTATCGAATATGCGGAAATGCAGTTGATAGCCGAGGTGTATTCTTTAATGAAGCAAGTCGGGAATATGAATAATGAGGAAATGGGATTGATTTTTGCTCGTTGGAACGAAACCGATATGCGTAGTTATCTGATTGAAATCACAAGCAAGATTCTTCGTCATCGAGATGTAACAGGTGATTATGTATTAGATAAGATATTGGATGTGGCTAACCAAAAAGGAACCGGCAGATGGAGTGTGCAAAATGCTTTGAATTTGAATGAACCGTTAGATATGGTGGCTGAAGCGGTTTTTGCACGCGACTTGTCCGAAAAGAAAAAATTACGTGAGACATTAAGTCGTACTTATAATAGGGATACTAACTTGGCACTATATCAGCGTGATGAATTGCTGGCTCAATTATTTGATACTTTAAGTGTTTCTCGTATCGTATCTTATGCACAAGGCTTTTCTTTAATGAGGAAAGCATCTGATACTTATCAATGGAATTTAAATTACGCTTCTGTTGCTTTAATCTGGCGGGAAGGATGTATTTTGCGTTCTGAATTATTGAATTCTATAGCGAAAGCTTTCCTTTCAAACAGCCAATTAGAGAATCTTCTGGCTGTATCTTCTTTTAGTGAGAAAGTAAAACATACGTTGCCTTCTTGGAAAAAAATTATTGCAATGGCAGTGAAAGAGGAAATTACCATACCGGCTCTATCTGCAGCTCTTAATTATTTTTATGGTATTACAACAGCTCATCTATCGGCTAATTTGATTCAAGCACAGCGTGATTTTTTTGGTGCTCATACTTTTGAAAGAATAGATGAACCTCGAGGTTCATTTTTTCATGAATTATGGAGGAGCTGACTATGGAAATACCACGTTCTATGGTATTAATAATATTTGGCGCTTCGGGCGATTTGTGTAAACGTAAATTAATGCCTGCTTTGTACTTTTTGTATAAAGAAAAACGTGTCCCTTCTGTCTTTGCTATTTTGGGAACTGCTCGTACTTCACATTCGGATAGGTCTTTTAGACAAATGATGAAGGAGGAATTAAGTCGTTCTTTGCACCAAAATCAACTGGATGAGGCTGTTTTGTCGGAGTTTATCGAATGTCTGTATTATCAGCCCATGAACCCTACACGCGAAGATGATTACTTTCTGTTGCAAAACCGTTTGAAAGAAATGGATCGAGAATTAACTAACGAAAGCAATTATCTATTCTATCTGGCTGTTCCCCCAACTCTTTATGAAACCATTCCTAAGTTGCTGAAAAAAGCTGGTTTAACTGGTGAACCTGGGATTAAGCGCATAGTTGTGGAAAAACCCTTTGGATATGATTTGAACTCGGCACAGGAATTAAATGAGATATATACATCTGTTTTTCGTGAGGATGAAATTTTTCGTATAGATCATTTTTTAGGAAAAGAAACGGTCTTGAATATCCTGGCTTTACGTTTTGCCAATAGTATTTTCGAGCCTATATGGAACCGTAACTATGTAGATTATATTGAGATTACGGCTGTTGAAAAAATAGGAGTAGAGCGCCGTGCAGGCTTCTTTGAGCAAACGGGAACTTTGCGTGATATGGTACAGAATCATCTCATGCAATTGTTAGCCTTGATTGCTATGGAACCGCCACGACAGTTTAATGCGATCTCTTTTAGAGATGAAGTGTCTAAAATATACCGTTCGTTAAAACCGTTTAAAGAAGGGAGCATCGGAGAACAGGTAGTAAGAGGACAATATACTACAGCCGAAAATGTAAAGGGATATCGGGAGGAAGAATCGGTAGCACCTGATTCGCGTACGGAAACATTTGTAGCGATGAAAGTGTTTGTTGATAATTGGCGATGGAGCGGTATCCCTTTCTTTCTACGTACAGGTAAACGCATGCCTACAAAGGTTACCGAAATTATCGTTCATTTCAAACAGGCTCCTTATCATTTGTTTGAATGCTTGGGAACACATTGTCCGGTTGCCGATTCTTTGGTCATCCGTATTCAACCGGAAGAAGGAATTGTCTTACGGTTTGCTTTAAAAGTTCCGGGTTCGGGGTTTGAAGTAAAAATGACGGATATGGATTTCAGTTATGCGTCGTTAGGGCATTTGCCTGCAATGGAAGCGTATGCCCGTTTAATTGAAGATTGTTTCTCTGGCGATTCCACTCTTTTTTCGAGAGGAGATACGGTAGAAGATAGTTGGAGCTTTTTTACACCTGTATTGGAGTATTGGAAAAATCATCCGGAGGCGCCGCTTTATTCTTATCCGGCCGGGACATGGGGACCGCATGAAGCTGATAAAATGATGGAGGACTTGGGATTCAGTTGGTCGAATCCATGTAAGAATTTAACTAATACAGATAAATATTGCGAGTTATGATATGGAATAACTATCAAACAGGGAAAGATGCCGCTTCGGCGATGTTGATGCAAATGATAGAAGAAATGGATCAAAATCCTTTACGTATATTTCATCTTGCTTTATCGGGTGGAAACACTGCCAAATTGTTGTTTGAAGTGTGGAGACAACAATTCGCAGGTCAAACTCCTTGGTTACGTATACATTTTTATTGGGTAGATGAACGGTGTGTGTCACCTGATTCTTTGGACAGTAATTATGGTGAGGCGGATCGAATTTTATTATCTCCTCTGAGTATTCCTCGTACTCAAATACACCGCATTATGGGGGAGGCCGTTCCGAAAGAAGAAGCAGTATCTTATGCAGCTTTAGTAAAGGCTTCTGTTCCTACAGAAAGGGGAATTCCTGTTTTTGATTACGTGTTGCTCGGTATAGGAGAGGACGGTCATACGTCCTCTATTTTTCCAGACCGTTCCGATTTACTCGATAGTCCCGAAGTGTATGCTGTAGTACAAAATCCGTATGATGGAAGTTTTCGTATCGCTTTAACTGGAAAATCGTTAATCAATGCAAGACGTACTTATTTTTTGGTTGTCGGAAAACAAAAATGTTCTATTATACGGAAAGTTGTGGAAGAAGAGACAAAAGAACTTCCGGCTTCGTATATATTCCATTCGGCACGCTTTTCGGAATTATTTACTGCCATTTAAAGAAAGATTTCTTTGAATTTGTATGAATATTTGGCAAAATTGTGTATGTTTGTATCGAAAATAAATTTATTCACTATTAATATACTACTATGACGAAACATGTATGGGTGTTGTTTGCAGCATGTATGATATCTATTAATGCCTTTGCGGAACGAGTAGATATGAAACTTGCCGGAGCTAAGGCTGATGGAAAAACATTAAATTCACAATTAATTAATTCTACTATTACACGCTTAAGCGAAGCTGGCGGCGGTACGTTATTTTTTCCAAGTGGCACTTATCTGACAGGGGCAATTCATTTAAAAAGTAACATTACATTAGAATTGGAAGCTGGGGCGACCTTATTATTTTCTACTAATTTTGATGATTTTCTTCCTTTTGTAGAAGTACGCCATGAAGGAGTGATGATGAAAAGCTTTTCTCCTCTTATATATGCGGTGGATGCGGAGAATATCACAATTAAAGGAGAAGGTACTCTTGATGGACAGGGAAAAGCCTGGTGGGATGAGTTTTTCAAAGTTTTGATTGATTTGCGGGATAATGGGGTACGCGACGTAAACAAATATCAGCCAATGTGGGATAAAGCAAACGATATGAAGGCTATCAAAGCCGAAACGAATGAAGACTGGCATAAAACAGCCGACCGTCGTTTTTTTCGGCCACCTTTTATTCAACCGATTCGTTGTAAGAATGTTCGCATTGAAGGAGTGAAGATTCAAAACTCACCTTTTTGGACTGTCAATCCTGAGTTTTGTGACAATGTAACAGTGAAAGGCATTACAATTCATAATGTACCATCTCCTAATACAGACGGGGTTAATCCGGAATCTTGCAGCAATGTGCATATCAGCGATTGCCATATTTCGGTAGGAGATGACTGTATTACCATAAAGAGCGGACGTGACTTGCAGGCTCGTAAATTAGCTAAGCCATGTGAAAATATTACAATTACCAACTGTACCATGCTTAGTGGTCATGGAGGAGTAGTTATTGGTAGTGAGATGAGTGGTAGTGTACGGAAGGTAACCATTAGCAATTGTGTCTTTGATGGTACGGACAGAGGCATTCGTCTAAAGTCTACACGTGGTCGTGGTGGAATAGTCGAGGATGTACGAGTTAGTAATATTGTAATGAATAATATTCGGAAAGAGGCTTTAGTGTTCAATCTAAAATATAGTAAGATGCCACAGGAGCCAAAGAGCGAACGTACGCCGGTATTCCGCAATATTCATGTTTCGGGTGTGACAGTAGTAGGTGTACAAACCCCAATAAAAATTGTAGGTTTGGAAGAGGCGCCGATTTCAGACATTGTATTGCGTGATATCCATATTAAAGACGCGAAGGAACCTTGTGTCTTCCAGAATTGCAAAGATATAATAATGGACAATGTAGTTGTCGACGGGAAAGAAATTAAAGATCTTGAATAACTATAAAACCCGAGAAAATGGTACCGGCATGTAGGAGGATTTCCACCTTGTGCCGGTATTTTTTATATGTATGCTATATCTGATCCCTATTTTTATTGGTTGAAGAGAAGTCATGCAAAATAAAAAATTTGAAGAGTGGACTGACGATTCGGGAAAAGATTTGTAGCAAAAAGGAAAACTATTTTTTCTTTTATCGTGTTTTTAAATAAAAGCCACATCAAAGAATAATAAAATGAATGCACTATATCGTTTCCTTTTTCCGATGAAACCCGCAAGTACGGCGTTTTCATTGTTTCTATTGGCTATGCGCTTATTGTTTGGTTCCCTTTTTCTTATACATGGTTTTCAGAAACTGATGAATTATGGAATGTTGTCCGGTACTTTTCCCGATCCATTAGGCTTTAGTTCGGAGTTGTCGTTATTATTGACTATTTTGGCAGAACTGGGTTGTTCTATAGCTTTTATGTTTGGTTTTCTTTATCGTTTATTTCTTCTCCCTATGATTTTTGCCATGGGTATAGCTTGTTTTGTTATACATGGAAACGAGCCCTTTGCTGCGAAAGAATTGGCTTTTGTATACTTATCCGTTTTCGTGTTAATGTATATTGCCGGTCCTGGAAAATATTCTTTAGACCAATGGATAGGAAAGAAATCCCGCCATTGAATTTTTACATTGTTTTTTCATTTAAGTAGTTTTGCAGTTCTTGTTTATAGCTGTCGGAAACGGGGATATATTCTTTCCCGAAAACAATACGTCCTCTGTCTATAATTTTAATTTTGTTTTTTTGTACAATAAATGAACGATGCACACGAATGAAATGAGAGGAAGGAAGTCGTTCTTCCATCATTTTCATACTCATCAAGGATAAAATAGCTTTCGGTTCGTTCTCTACATATATCTTGACGTAATCTTTTAATCCTTCCACATATAGAATATCTCTCAATTTGATTTGAATCAGTTTATAGTCACTTTTTACATATATGCAATCGTCCTCTATATGGGTAGGTGTTCCAGCATTAGAAGTGCCCTCTTTCATTTCGAACCAGTTAAGAGCTTTATTGGCAGCCTCTAAAAAGTCTTTGTAACTAATGGGTTTTAACAAATAATCAAGCGCGTTTACTCTATATCCATCTAAGGCGTATTGTCCGAAAGCTGTGGTGAAAATAATTCGTGTGTCGGTATTTACCATTTTCGAATATTCAAGTCCGCTTAGTTCGGGCATTTGAATATCCAGGAAAAGCACATCTACAGGCTCTTCCTGTAAACCTTTCATGGCAGCTATTGCACTTGAATATTTACCTGCCAAACGTAGAAAAGGTGTTTTACGTACGTATGTTTCTAATAAGTCCAATGCTAAAGGCTCATCGTCAACTAGGGCACAACTTATAATCATAATTTCTTCTTTTTTTATTAGCTATATATTTAAATCCCTTGTTCTTAGAATTTATAATATGCTACCTAATCCAATTCAATTTATTTACACTTGTATCGTGAGAATGGAAGAATAAACTTCTCCGTTCTCACTAATCTCATTTTTCCATTCGTATCGCTCTGGGTACAATAGTTCGAGGCGTTTCCGTACCTGCTCCAGTCCAATACCACTTCCGCTTTTATCTGAATTGTTCTTAGGATGATTGCTGTTTATTATTTCACAACGAACTTCTTTTTGTTCTATTTGAGCAATGGAAATGCTGATGAAACTAGGTTTTGTAGGACTTATACCATGTTTGAAAGCATTTTCAATAAGTGATATGAAAATCAACGGAGCGATTTGTACAGTACTGTTAGCCGGCACATGTATATGAATAGATACTTCCACCTCTTTTGCTAAACGGATACGCATTAATTCAATATAGTTGTTGATAAAATCAATTTCTCGTGCCAAAGGTACATAAGTTTGTTGGTTTTCGTAAAGTACATAACGCAAAAGTTTACTCAAGTCTTGTACCGCTTGTTGCGCCTTATCTGTATCAAAAGCTATTAACGCATAAATATTATTGAGTGTGTTGAGCAAGAAATGCGGATTAAGTTGATTTCTTAAATTATTTAATTCAGCTTCTGTACGATTTTTTTCCGCCTCTTGTAAAGCTGTTTCAGCTTTGCTCCATTCTCCGCTCATGCGGATTGCTGCTCCTAATCCAACCGTACAGAGAAGCAGGATAGTGTCGCGCATAATAAAGGTCCAGCGCGGGGGACGGTTGAAATGTTTTCTACGAGATGATGGAAAGTATTGTTTTTGAGTATTTCTATCAGGCTCTTTATTATCAAACTGTCTGGAAATTTTTTCTTCTATATTTTCTTTTAATAGGGGAGGACGTTTATTGAGTGGCTTATCTCCAAGATGAGTAAGTAAACTGATACCGACCACTAATATAAAGTTGTATAGTATGTATTTCTTACTCTGCTTTTTGAGTAGAAAATGGGGTACTAGAAAGCAGTAATTCGTATAGAATACAATTAAAAACATGAAAGGCATTTTTACATGCCGGAAGTATTCTAACCAGTTGATGTCGCTGAGGCTTTTGTCTCCTGATAATAAAATCGGAAAAAAGAAAATCAGCATCCATACAATAATATGAATGAATATTTCTAAGGGGCGTTGGTTATTAGAAGAAAAGAATTTCATATTTAAAAGAATTGAAGGGGTTATTCGTATCTGATTGCTTCAATCGGATCAAGTGCTGCCGCTTTTTTTGCAGGGTACCAACCGAAGAAGATTCCTGTAACTGTACAAACTACAAAGCTAAGCATTACACTCCAACTTTGAATAAAAATAGGCCAATGAGCTACATATTTAACAATAAAAGATGCGCCTACTCCGATTATGACCCCTATGATACCTCCTGTTACGCTAATCAGAATAGCCTCTATTAGAAATTGGCTCAAAATGTCGATACTACGTGCACCTACCGACATACGCAAACCTATTTCGCGAGTACGTTCCGTAACGGAAACATACATGATGTTCATAATTCCGATACCTCCTACAACTAAAGAGATTCCGGCAATGCATGCTAACAAAATGGTCATTAAGTCTGTAGTAGAATTCATCATGCTGCTGAGCTCTTGTTGTGACCGAATAGTAAAGTCATCGGTGGCATCTTCCTTTAATTTATGGTTGCGCCGGAGAATAGAAGTAATGTCTTCTATCGCTTGGTCTGTCATATCTTCTGTTATGGCGGAACAGTTGATACCTTGTAGATAAGTTACTGCCAGAATACGTTTCATGATGGTTGTATAAGGAGCCAGAATAACATCATCCTGATCCATTCCCATGCTGTTATATCCTTTTGATTTCAATACTCCTATAATGCGGAACGGAATGGAATTGAAACGGATTACTTTTCCAATGGGATCCCCGCCGTTAGGAAACAAATTATCAACAACCGTTTTCCCGACAATGCAAACTTTGGCAGATGTTTGGATGTCTTGATCAGTAAACATTTCTCCGTCTTCTACAGAGAGTTGGCGGATAGTCAGGTAATCTTGGCTCACTCCATAAATAGTAGAGGGAGCGTTGTTGGCCCCGTAAATTAACTGTCCCGAGCTGTTTACACTGGGACTTACTGCCGAAATATATTTTCCTTCATCGCGTATATTATAGAAATCCTCCAGTTTAAGGGTTTGCATGGCACTAGGGTCTTGCCTTACTCCGCCTCGCATATCAGCTCCGGGATGAATCATAATCATATTGGATCCCATTTCAGCAATTTGTGCCTGAATGCTTTTCTTAGAACCTTGTCCGATTGCCAACATGGTAATAACCGATGCGACACCGATAATAATTCCGAGCATGGTCAAGAATGCACGCATTTTATTGTTGCTTAATGCGCGGAGGGCTATTTTAAATAAATTTGTACCATTCATATTAATTTCGTCTTAGGTTAATCTTCTATAGGAACCGGCAAAGCTGCAAGAGCTTCGGCTGCGGAAAGAATATTTTCATTTACCTTGTCTTCTTTTATTTGTCCGTCACGCAAAACGATGTTACGGCTACTATATTGTGCAATCTCTGGGTTATGTGTGACAAAAATGATAGTTCGTCCTTCTGCATGTAGTTTCTGGAATAATACTAGTATTTCGAATGAAGTACGTGTGTCTAGGTTTCCTGTCGCTTCATCGGCTAAAATTACCGCCGGATCGTTTACTAAAGCGCGGGCAATGGCCACACGTTGCATTTGTCCTCCCGACATTTGGTTTGACTTATGCATAAGGCGATCACCTAATCCTACTGCTATTAAAGCATTTATAGCATGTTCTTTGCGTTCTGCAGCCGATATCCGGGCGTTATACATTAACGGTAGCTCCACATTTTCTACGGCTGTAGTTTTGGCAAGTAAGTTGTAACTTTGAAAAACAAAGCCTATTTTATGGTTCCGAAGACGGGCCCGTTCGTTTTTGCCCATTGTTCTCACAGATACTCCATCAAGAAAATATTCACCGGAAGTAGGGGTGTCGAGACAGCCTAAAAGATTGAGTAATGTAGATTTTCCCGAACCGGATGTACCCATGATCGTGACAAATTCTCCTTCGTGTATAGTAAATGAGACACCACGCAAGGCATGGACAATTTCATCGCCAACCTTGAAGTTCCGTTTGATATTTTTTAATTCGATGATTGCTTTACTCATGGTTGTTGTCCTTTCTATTTATTCTTTTTTCCCCGAGGACCCGGTGCAAACGGACTTCTTTCTTGGCTTTCACTGTTTGTACTTGCATTCGCATTACTGTTTCCCGGCATTTGTCCCACTGTTACGTCAGTTATTACTTGGGTCCCTTCGCCGATGCCACTTAGGATTTCCGTCAACGAACCGTTGCTGATGCCTACTTCTACCGAATGAGCCTTAAATGTTTGGCCTTCCCGGGTCCACACTTTATGATTCCCTTCGCAATCTACCACCTCATCTTCAGGACTAATCAGAGATTTGTTTGGAGTAAAACGCAATGCTTTAGCAGGAACGGACAAAACATGATTCTTTTCCAAAGTATAAATGGTTACGTTGGCAGTTAATCCCGGTTTTAATTTCAAATCCGGATTGGGAGCTGATATCACTACTTCATAAGTGATGACATTACTTTCTTCTGTAGCTTCTTGACGAACCTGTGTTACTTTACCTTCAAAGGTGTCGTTCGGATAGGCATCTACCGTAAAGGTAACTCTTTGTCCCTCTGTTACTCCGCCTATGTCTGCTTCATCCACGTCGGCAATTACACGCATATCCGTCAAATCGCGTGCGATGATATATAGAGTCGGGGTTTCCATGCCGGCATTTACTGTCTGTCCTTCTTCTACCTCACGGCTTAGCACTACCCCGTCAATGGGAGAAGTGATAGTAGCATACCCTAAATTAGTTTGGGCTTTATTGACTTCAATATGGTTCATTTCATAAGTGTTTTTTGCTTTTTCGTAGGAAAGGACAGCCGATTCGTAATCATTATCGCTGATAAGTTGTTTCTCATGCAACGTTTTCATTCGTGTATAGTTTTTCAACTGATACTCGTATTCGCTTTTAGAACTGGCCAGATTGCTTTTGGCAGAGGCTAATTCATTAAGAAGGTTTGTTTTATCCAGTTCAGCTATAATATCTCCTTTTTTAACGGTACTATTATAGTCGGCGTAAAGTTTGCTAACAATGCCCGAAACCTGTGTACCAACTTCTACTTTTGTAACAGGTTCTACAGTGCCGGTTGCTGTCACACTACTGCTGATATTTCGTTTCTGAACGTTTTCGAATTCGTATGTCACTTTATATTTGCTTCCTGAATCACTGCATGTCCATATTATTCCTATTACTATTAACAGAACAAGAACCGTAAGAATGATTTTTACTTTTTTACTCATATTATTAGTTGGTTATTTAGTTATCAGTAATTATAAATTAATTTCTCCACCTTGATAAAAGTTTAATAATTGAGCATTCAAGATGGCTGTGTATTTAGATTGTAATTTGTCTTGTTCCGCACTGAGTAAATTGTTTTTTTCCGTCAGTAGTTCTACTGTGTTTTTTAATCCTAATCGGAATTGTTCGCTTACTAAATCATAACTGATCTGTGAACTCTCAACTTTGCTTTGGGCAGCCGAAAACATTTCTTGGGCACTTCGGGCGTCCAACCATAATTTTTCTATCGTACTGAACAGATTCTTTCGTTCCTCCTGAAAATCTAAAGCAATGCTTTCACGTTGAAGTTTGGCTTTCTCTACGTTACTTTTATTTTGACGGTTATCGAATATGGGGACGGATACCGTCAGTCCGATGGAATTGTTCCAATTCGTTTTTATTTGCTCACCAAATCCCATACCCCTGTTACTACCGTTACTGCTACCGGTCCCGGCGCTTAAGCTTAAAGTTGGCAGGTAACCCGATTTGGCAATGCGTATGTCTAAATCGGCAGATTGTATGTTTAATTTTCCGCTTTGTATTTCAGGTCGTTGGGCTAAAGCTGATTCATACACGCTTATTTGCGAAGGAAGTGGAAGCAGAGCCTGTTCGTCACTAATTGTTGGAGTGGCAAGAACTATTTCCTGCGTGCTTTCAATTTCCAGCAATTGTTTCAGTTGTAATTTATAAGTCTGTAAAGTCGCTTGTGCATTTACTACTTGGTATTTATCGTTGGCAACTTGTGTTTCCAATTGTGCTAAATCACTTTTGGCAATGCTGCCGACTGCTAACATCTCTTTGGCTCGGTCGCGTTGTATTTCCGAAAGTCTCAATGCTTTTTTGTTTACCTCAATGGATTCGATAGTATATAAAATCTGCACATATAGTTGCGTGATGGATTCTTGCAGGCTATTTTCCGATTCGATAATACTTAGTCCTGCTATTTGTTTGTTCAGCTTTTGCTGCTTGATATTTTTTATACGTTTTCCACCGTTCCATACCGTCCAGGATGCATTCAGACCATAGCTTCCGTTGTAACTTGTTTTGCTGCTGCTCGAAGTTGCTGTAAGATTACCGCTACCATCGTTTATAATGTTGGTTTGCGACTCACTGTAGGGACGGTTTGTTATATTCTGGTTACTGCTGAATGACAGGCTTGGGAATAAGGTTGCTTTGGCGGAAGTCAGATCCACTTCACTTTCCTTTTCAGCTATCCGGCTTTTCTGTAAGTCGATGTTGTTTTTAATTGCATATTCAATACAGTTTTTTAAGCTCCATGCACTATCGTTTTGAGCTTTTAGCCCACAGCCTAAGAATAGTGCATAACTTATAAGTATGAATCTTTTAGGTTTCATAATTTCTTGTTTTTTTCTTTGTACAAAGATATTATGCATTTAAACAGGATACAATAATAATAGATTCCTTATTTATTTATGCCGATAAAAGGTTCGTTTTTATCTATTAAATAAGAAACACGGCAAATAGTATAGGGTTTTTGCTTTTTCTTTGTATTTTTACAGCGTAAAAATTTAAATTATAAAGATAATATGTTTTCGGGAATAGTTGAAGAATATGCCGAGGTAGTTTCGGTAATAAAGGAGCAAGAAAATCTCCATCTAACTTTAAAGTGTTCATTTGTAGATGAATTGAAGATAGATCAGAGCATTTCGCATAATGGGGTTTGCCTTACTGTGGTGAAAATAGAAAATGGCACCTATACGGTAACGGCTATGAAAGAAACTATTGAACGTTCGAACATCGGATTATTGAAACAGGGCGATAAAGTCAATGTGGAAAGGAGCATGATGATGAACGGCCGTTTAGACGGACATATAGTGCAAGGTCATGTAGACCAGACAGCTAAGTGTATAAAGATTGAAGATGCTGATGGAAGTTGGTATTATACGTTTGAATATGCTTTTGATAAAGCAATGGCGCAGCGTGGATACGTAACGGTTGATAAAGGTTCGGTTACGGTGAACGGAGTGAGTCTGACAGTATGTAATCCTACTGATGGAACATTTCAGGTAGCTATTATACCTTATACTTATGAGCATACCAATTTTCATACTTTCCGGGTAGGAAGTATTGTAAATATAGAGTTTGACATTATTGGCAAGTACATCAGTAAAATGATTCAATATAAATAGATGGAAGATTTTTTAGAGTTAGTAGCTTCCCGCCAGAGTGATAGGGCTTATGATAAGAGCCGTACGGTGGAACCGGAAAAGTTGGAACGTATACTGGAGGCTGCACGTTTGTCGCCGTCAGCCTGTAATGCCCAACCATGGAAATTTATTGTTGTTACAGATCCTGAGCTGTCGGTAAAAGTAGGAAAAGCGACAGCCGGATTAGGTATGAACAAATTTGCGAAAGATGCTCCGGTACATATCCTTATTGTGGAGGAGTCGGCTAACATCACTTCTTTGCTTGGCTCGAAGATAAAGGATAAGCATTTTCCGTTGATAGATATCGGGATTGCAGCCGCTCATATAACTCTTGCTGCGGAGGCGGAAGGGTTGGGGTCATGTATATTAGGCTGGTTCGATGAAAAAGAATTGAAACGTTTGTTAGGTATTCCTGTATCGAAGCGCTTATTGTTGGATATTACAATCGGATATCCGGAAAAAGGTAAACGGCTGAAATCCCGTAAGGCCAAAGAGAAAGTGATTTCATATAATAAATATTGATTGAGTGGAGAGTGGAGGATTTTCACTCTCTACTCTTTTTAATGGTAATTACAGGTCTTTCAATAGTACCGAACTTGTACATTGATAATACTCTTCTCGGGCATTTTCTAAAGTTTCCCATTGTTTGCTGTATTGGTTGTCCCGGTCTATTTTGAAATCTTCCGTGCCTATCGTATCCAACTTTATTAGTAAGGTCGCCACATTCAGCTTGTTAATGTCTTCGGCTGGTAGATAAATGGCGTCGTCACTCTTTTCGTCTATTGAGCTTTCGTATATCAGATGTAAATCAAGCAACTCATACAAAATCTTATTGGTCATGCGGATCGGTATTTTATGCTCTTGTGATATTTCTTCGGCCGTATAAGGCGTATCTCCCTTTGCAAAACGTTTACAGATAAATGACATGATAAGGATACACAAGAAATCATGGTAACGGCGGCTGATGTTTTTGGTCTCGTTCGCAAAGTTATAGTTTTGTATATTTTGGCTCGAATAACTTATTTCTGCTCCGAATAAGCAGATACTCCATGAAATTTGAGTCCATAAAAGAAACATGGGAATAGCGGCAAAACTACCATAGATAGCGTTGTAATTAGAAACCCATATCTGGCTGTTTATATAAAAGTACTGAAGCAATTGGAAAGCTGCTCCTGCAATAAATCCCGGTAAGATAGCATGTCGGAAAAGAACTTTAGTATTAGGCATAAATATATAAAGCGCTGTAAACATTAGCCCGGTAAAGATAAAAGGTATGGAACGTACCATCACCTTAGCAAAGGGGGCTAGGACAACAAAACCATCCAAATGTCTCACAAAAGAAGTCATGAATATAGATAAACCTCCCGAGATGACTATAACTATCGGCAGTAGTAGGAAAATAGAGAAATAATCGGTAATTTTACGAAAAATGCTTCGTGGCTTTTTTACTTGCCATATCATATTGAATACTCTTTCAATATTTCCCGTCAGTGTAATAACCGCCCATAACAATACAATTAATCCAATTCCTATAAAAATACCGCTTTTGGCATGTGTAAGATAGGAGTCTATTAGTTGGAGGATTGTTTCTACGGCTACCGATTGTCCTTCTAATCCTTGGCGGAACTGTTGTTCCATAATATTGGAAAAACCTAGTCCTCTAGCTACTGCAAATAAAATAGCAAGAATCGGCACAATGGAAAGTAAGGTGTTGTAAGTTAAAGCAGAGGCTCGATTTACAATTCTGTCTTCATTGAAACGCCTGATAGAGAGTAATCCGACTTTGATTACATTATAAATGGTATAGCGTAGTCCGCTTACTTCATCTTCCGTTATACGCCAAATACTTTCTTTCAGAAAATGCTGAGTTCTTTTTAGATTAATTTTCGTAGCCATATAGTATGAAGTCTGTATTAAGATATAAAAAAGCAGATAACCTATAAGCCGGGTTCTGTACCTTTTGCAAGGTGTCTGTCATTTATCTACGCCTGTTGTCACCAACAGGCTCTAGCAATCTACCCTCCGACGAGTTGGGGCGAGCAACCCTCGTAACGCCGGTTTACATGATCTTACAGCTCCCAAGACACACGGCTCGAAATGTCACCATTCGACCGGTGAGCTCTTACCTCACCTTCTCACCCTTACCGGACTGATTCAGACCGGCGGTTATTTTCTTCTGCGTTACTCTACCCTTGCGGATAGCTTCCCGTTAAGAAGTGGGATGCTCTATGCTGCCCGGACTTTCCTCCTCCATATCAATATGTCGGCGACAGACCGGTTATCTGCTTTCATCTGCAAAAGTAGGAAAAATAACTTATTAAACGGAAAAAAGTTTGAAAAATAGTCGTTATGTACAGATTGTCAGGTATGTATAACGAATGTAAATTTGGCAGTTCCTCAACTTAACTGCTGTTAAGTACCTGTCAGCCTCTGTTAAAAGATAGCAAAAAACAGTGACAAAGAGACTAAGAGAATATTTTTTGTTTTTACTTTAACATCGTGAATGTTAAAACAAGCTAGTGAATTAACAATTAAAAGGATATTAATTATGAAACAAACAACTAAAAAGATCTTTGGAGCAGTAGCTATCGTTCTCTTAAGTTCGGGTGTAGCAGGTTTTACTACCTATACATTAATGAAGTCGGAGAAAAAGGATAGTTTGGTTTTTGAAGAAGCTTTTCAAACCAATAAGCAAGCAAAATTAGCTTCTTATAATGCTGCTAATGCTCAACCTATCGATTTAACACAGGCTGCCGAAAGTTCATTACATGCGGTAGTGCATATTAAATCTACTAAGAATGGGAGGATGCAGACGGTACAAGCGCCTACGGATATATTCGATTTCTTTTTTGGAAATGGTAATGGACGGCAGCGCCAGATTCAAACCCAGCCTCGTGTCGGGATTGGTTCGGGAGTCATTATTTCTAAAGACGGTTATATTGTAACAAATAATCATGTAGTGGATGGTGCCGATGAAATAGCAGTGACTTTGAATGACAATCGTGAGTTTAAAGGGCGTCTGATTGGTACGGATGCTAGTACTGATTTGGCTTTGATAAAAATCGAAGGAGATGATTTCCCAACTCTTCCTATTGGCGATTCCGATGCGTTGAAAGTTGGAGAGTGGGTATTGGCGGTAGGAAATCCGTTTAATCTTACTTCTACCGTAACAGCCGGAATTGTAAGTGCGAAAGCGCGTTCTCTGGGTGTATATAATGGAGGTATTGAATCGTTTATTCAAACGGATGCAGCCATTAACGAAGGGAACAGTGGAGGTGCATTGGTTAACGCGAAAGGAGAATTAATCGGTATCAATGCGGTGTTGACTTCTCCTACCGGAACTTATACCGGGTATGGTTTTGCTATCCCGACAAGCATCATGACGAAAGTTGTGACCGATTTGAAACAGTATGGAACGGTTCAACGTGCTTTGTTAGGTGTGAAAGGCGGCGATATCAACGAAGAATTGAAAGGCAAAGATTTGGGTGCTGTAGAAGGCGTTTATATTTCGGAAGTAGTTGAGGGAGGAGCCGCAGCCGGGGCTGATATTAAAGCCGGTGATGTGATTACTGCCATCGATGGAAAGAAAGTGAAGAATATGGCCGAGTTACAAGAAAATATGGCTAAACATCGTCCGGGTGATAAGGTTAATGTAACATTGTTGCGTGATAAGAAAGAGAAGACTGTAAATGTAACGTTGAAAAATGCTCAAGGCAATACGAAAGTGGTGAAAAATGCCGGAATGGAAATTCTGGGTGCAGCCTTTAAGGAACTGTCGGCAGAGTTGAAGAAACAGTTGAATTTGGGATATGGTCTTCAAGTAACCGGTGTGACAGGCGGTAAGATGCAGGAAGCCGGTATACGTAAAGGATTTATCATCCTGAAAGCAAACGGTGAGCCGATGCGTAGTGTGAGCGATTTGGAAAATGTATTGAAAGCAGCGGCACAATCTCCTGATCAAGTATTGTTTATTACAGGGGTATTCCCGTCGGGAAAACGTGCAAACTATGCGGTAGATTTGACACAGGAATAGGGTTTCAATAGGTAATTACAGATATAGGTATTAGTTTTACAATTCAGCAAAGGCAGTCTGCTTCAGCAGATTGACTTTCTTATTGATTGTTAATTTAATAATGAAGTTTGGATTTCTATAAATAGAATTGTTACCTTTGCTCACAAAATAAAGAAAATAGTTATGAGAATATTTAAATGTTTGACAGCTCTCTTTTTGGTGTTTACTCTCTGTTCAGCCTTTTCATTAGCGAAAAAAGCCTCCAAGTCAGTATATGTAATGGGCGTTTCCATATCTTTTACGGACTCCACAGTATATTTGACCGATGTGCAAAATATTCCCGATGTGAAATTGACTAAAGAGGGTTTCTTACCTCAAAGAGATGATTATAGCTATCAATTACGGAACTATTTGGAATCAAAGGATGGTAACCGTAATCATACTTGTATTACTTTTTTCTCGGATGACAGATCCAAATTGCAAAAAAAAGCGGCTCAGCTAACCAAAAGGTATATGAATGATCATTCCTCTGTAATTCATAATCTCAGTAAGGAAGATTTTCAGTATGTTAAACCTGAAGCAATAACCGAATAAATAGTTTATCCAATGAATATTTCCTTTAAATATATCCGGATTTTAGGCCTTCTACTTATGTTGGGAGGCTTTTCTGCTTGTAATGATGATGAATCGGACATACCGGAAACCGGTCCTGCTAACCGGACAGTATTGGTATACATGATGGCGGAAAATTCTTTGTCGAATTTTGCGGAGCAGGGTTCTGGAAATTTGGATAGTGACATAGAGGAAATGGTTTTGGGAGCTTCTTCTATTCCGGATAACGATCATCTGATTGTATTTTTGGATGATGCTAATACATCTCATAATCCTCGTATTTATGAGATAAAGAAAGCTACAGGTAAAATGAAAGCGCGGGTCGAATTGGTTAAGGAATATCCGGCAGAACTTTGTTCTACCGATCCGGCTGTGTTGGAAGAGGTATTAGATTATGTAAAAACGAATTTTCCCGCAAAAGGATATGGATTGGTTATGTGGTCGCATGGAGGCGGTTGGCTTCCTGCTGCGAAAGTGAAAGACTCTCGTTCAATTGGAATAGACAACGAAGAGAACTCAGCCTCCAATATCGGTTTTGAAATGGAAATTTCAGCCTTGGCAGAGGTACTCGCTGATTTCGGAAAACTCGATTTTCTTTATTTTGATGCTTGTTATATGCAGGGTATTGAAGTGGCCTATGAATTAAAAGAAGTAACGGATTATAGTATAGGTTGTCCCGCGGAAACACCTGCTATAGGTGCAAGATACGATCGGATTATTTTGCCTATGTTTGCGTCTACGGTTGATGTAGAGGGAATAGTATTGAAGAATTATCAGTATTATCTTAGCTTTTATGAAGTAGGTAATAAAAGTCATCCTGAAAATTATGGGTGTTTGTTGTCTGCCATTCGTTGTAATGAGTTAGATGCCTTAGCCGCATTGACGGCTCCTATTATTGAACGGGAAGCTTCGGATAAGCATTTATTGCCTATAGGTAGCGATATACAAACATATCGGGGAACTAGTACCTGGCCCGAATTTTACGATTTTTGTGGTGCAATCTATTCTCTTTCCAACACAAGTGATGAATATGCTCAATGGTTGATTCAATTTAATAAAGCTGTGGTGTGTCGAGTTCATACGGATGAATGGTTTGGAGGAGGAAGTTGGGCAAAATGGTTAAAAGTGAAGGACGAACATGTTTCGCCCTATGGCGGAGTTTCCATGTATGTGCCTTATGATTCTCCTTCTCATGCTAAATGGAATAAGGCTTTTCAAAACACTCAATGGTATCAGGCTGTGTGGAAAAATACAGGTTGGTGACAGTTACTTTTATGGAACTTCGGAGATAGTTGGAAGGAAGTATTATATGTTGGAAATGGTAAATGATTTTTTCTGTAGAATACTTTATTAAGTATTTTGAAGAAAATCTTATAACGAGGAGTGGAGGTGGAAGAGATGGTATGAAGCCCAATGTTTTTTGGAGATATTATCACGACCAGTGTTCTACGATAATTAATAAATGCCTTAATGGGACTTTTCATTTTTACCTTATAAAGAGCTATTGATTTTTAAGGGTCGTAATAAATATCTGCGTGTGATTTCCATACCAACGGTTAGAGGTCGTTTGGTGTTGGGAGTGCTAAATAAATATTTACAATATGTATTTTCGGATTGCATTAAGCATGATGTTCCTAATCAACTTATTAAGGTTGTCAGAGATTGCATAGATGCGCATGCAGAGAAAAATGAAGAGCTACTTTCACCGACCATAAGTTCGTCAAAAGATAGGGGTGAAAAGAATATGAATGGTATACCGCAGGGATTGACCATATCAAACATTCTTGCGGCGATTTATATGCTTGTGATAATCATTTTAAAGCGAAAGAAAATGTTCTTTAATCAGATATGTGGATGATAGATTGGTACTGTAGTCTTCGCCCCCTGTTGTGTCGTTAGAAGCGATAGAAGAGTGTCTCGTAGAGAACAAATTAAAATTATTAACTTCCGTATTATCAATCGCTTGTTAACTTTAAAATCGCACATTTTAGAATGTTATCCTATTGATAACTAAGCGTGTAAACCTATTTATTTTAAATCTCTTTTTTCTATCTAATAACTTCTTTCTCTCTTGAAATTGTTCTATTTTTTCTTCCACCTCTTATATAGAGGCGGAAAAAATTCTGCCGCAAAGATATAAAATATCGGTGTGGTACAAAAACTTGTCAATGAAAAAAATAGGAAAAAGGATGATTTGACAGACGGATAAAATACTTATTTGTAAATAATGTATGCGGTATCTTTTTGATTAACAGTCTGTTTTGCGACTTTTCCGCCTCTATATAAGAGGAGGAAAGTTTTGATTGCTTTACCAGTTATTTTTAAGCAATAGATTGATTGAGAACAAGGAGTTCATTCTGGAAATCCTTAGTGGGGATAAAAGTTATCACTTTTGTTTCCGATGTTTACAATCCTTTGAGAATGTATAAGTTACATTCTTGAAGGGAGATAAAAAAGTATTCGTTCGTGAGTAAACCTGGTCGTGATGAGGCAGTTTGGTACGTTGTTCGTGTCCATAATAAGACCTTGGATAAGGTCATGAAAAGGTTGGACGAACTTAGTGTCCGTACCTTTTTGCCGATGTGCATGGATGTGACGATGGAGAACGGGAAGCGTGTCAAGAAGCCGGTTCCCGCTCTCAAGGATTTTATTTTCATTCATTCCTCCGTGATGGAAATTACCCGTCTGATAGAGTCGGAATGTATTCCCCTCTCTTTTTACTATTCCCACTACAGCCATGTGCAACATGACGCTTTGTGGGTGGGCGAACGTGAGATGGATGAGTTCATGCGGGCCGTATCTGCCTATGACAGGCGTCCTCATGTACATCCTTGCGGTGAGGCGTCCTTGCGTAAAGGTTTGCGCGTCCGTGTCCTGAGCGGCCCCCTTGCAGGTCTGGAGGGTGATTACCTCCAGTTAAAAAGAGGGCAGAAAAAGCGATTGGTTCTGACTCTTGCGGATTTGGTCGTGGTAGATTTGGTACTGGCCCCGGAAGACTTGATAGAGATTCTTCATTCCTGATACATACCATATATGGGATTTTTGCAAGCGTTCGACAGCCTGCTGGGCGACTCCGTTCGTCTCAGTCGTATTTTGCGTACGGAAATGGAAAATAGGAGGCATATTTATATGTACCTTGTGGATGACACGTGGGTATCCTTTCAGCGTTCGGCTTACCTGCTTCGTCGGTTATGCCCCTCCAGCACGGAAGCGGCTCTTCAAGTCAACGGCTGTCCTTATCCGATAGTGGCCGCTTTCGTTAAGAGCAGTACTCTTAAAATCTCTTCCGCTCATATCGATTGTCGGGAAAGCGGTTATCGTGTCCGTGTTTACGGGACGGATTTGGATACCTCCGGATATGGAAAATGGATGGAGGCGTTGACCTCCGAAATGTCCCGTTTGACATGAAGACGGTCTTTGTGGAAATCTCGGCTTCCCTCACCGGTGAAAATCTGAATAAGGTTGTCCGTATGCATAAGTTACGTATCGGTGCTTTTTATGCGGAACTTCAGGAGGTGACGGATCATAAGGGCCGCTTTCATCCCGCCCTTGCCTTTTATGTGACGGAAAAGCTTCGGCGGCTGACGCCGGGAATGAAACGGAAGATGTTGGAGCGTATCAAACCGACCTACAAAGCAAGCGTGCCCTGTGAGGCAGACGGGGACTTTCCGGAAGGAGAGACCATTTTGTACGGTGAGCGGACCGATTTGGAGTTATCGGTGCGTGCTTATCTCGACCGCCATCGTCTTTCTCCCATCGGCATGTTTTACGATGAAGATGCGGGACAGGAAGATTGCCATTATCCTTTTCTCCAGAAAGCCCTGTTCTTCGCCAAGCGTCGCAGGCTGCCTATGGTAATTACCCATTCGGGGATATTGATAGATGATATACGTTTTCTCAATTTGTTGTCCGAGGCGAGTGTTCGCTTCCATTGTATCGATTTCCCTTGGTTCAATCATGCCAATCTTGAGTTGTTCAGGGCTTTGGTTTTGTATAAACAAAAATAAAAACGAATATGATAATCGCCGTAGATTTCGACGGTACGATCGTCGAGCACCGTTATCCCGGCATAGGCCGTGAAC
>ERZ825137.449-NODE-449-length-57607-cov-8.475500_pt1 | contig 57607 bp, 52 predicted proteins | sample MGYA00519873_ERZ825137 | MGnify/ENA primary metagenome ERZ825137 (study PRJEB31778, sample SAMEA3449190) | human gut metagenome | biome: human gut; feature: human-associated habitat; material: faeces | place: United Kingdom | collected 2010/2012 ...
AATGAAAGAATCGCTGAATTTCTTGATTTTGCGATTCAAGCCAAGTTTGCTTATGTCAACAAGCTAAAAGCACGCCTTGCGGCGTGTTTGCGGCGTTTCAGTCGGTTTTGACTTTTGTTTCGACAATCTTCTTCTGTATGTTAAACAGTACCGCCATCATCGCGCAAATGCCCATGGCGAAATAGGGCATCCATTCATATCCGCCCACCCCGGCCAATGCGCCGAAAATCGACGGCAGGAACGTCGATCCCACATACGCAAACGCCATCTGTACGCCAATGGCCGCCTGCGAGTTTTCCGCGCCGTAGTTGACCGGCGTATCCTGTATGATGTTCGGATAAATCGGCGCGCAGCCCAGCCCGCAGACCACCAGACCGATGCCGGAGAGCGTGCTTCCCGCCGGAATCATCATCAATACACAGCCCAGCGCCAGCAGCGCCTGCCCCAATCGCACCATCTGCTTGGGCAGGAGCTTCATCGCCATAAAGCCGGAGGCCGCGCGTCCCACCGTGATGCCGATGTAAAACATCGCGCCGAAGGAGGCCGCCGTCGCCTCGCTCACGCCGCGCACCTGTGAAATATACGTCGCGCCCCAGAGCCCCAGCGTCGATTCGACCGCGCAGTAGCCGAAGAACGTCATCATGCCCGCCTTTGCGCCCGGCAGCCTCAGCACATCCAGCACGCCCAGCGTCTTCGCCTCGCGCTCCTCCTGCTGAATGTCGCTCCGCTTCCACATGCCCAGCGTCGCAAACAGCAGCGCGCTCACCGCGCACTGCATCAATCCCACCGCGCGATAGCCCATTCTCCAGCTCCCGCCGACGCGCAGCACCGCCGAGAGGATCATCGGCCCGATGATCGTTCCCACGCCCCAGAAGCAGTGCAGCCAGCTCATGTGCTTCGCTTCACAGTGCAGCGCGACGTAGTTGTTCAGCCCCGCGTCCACCGCGCCCGCGCCCAGTCCGAGCGGAACGGCCATCAGCAGCAAAAACACGTAGTTTTTCGCCAGCGAAAAGCCCAACAGCGCCAGCGTCGTCGTTGCGACGGAAATCGCCGTCAGCCTGCCCGTGCCAAATTTGCGAATCAGCCTCGCGCTGTTCAGGCTCGAAATGATCGTGCAGAAGGAAATCAGCATCTGAATCAATCCCGCGCCCCAGAGCGGCGCGTTCAGGCTGACGGTCATCGCCGGCCACGCGCTGCCCAGCACCGAATCCGGCAGGCCAAGGCTGATGAACGATAGATAGATCAGCGTCAACAATGCAGTCGAAACCACATTCATTCCCCTTTTTCCAAACCAAATTTATAAATTTTTTCTTTATGATGGTATGCCCATTTTTCCCGCAAACAAAAGCCCCCAGTCACAGACTGAGGGCTTGAAGAAGCAAATCTTACTTCTCGGAAGCGGTTTCGGCTTCCATGTTGATGACCTGCTTGCCATCGTAGTAACCGCAGTGCTTGCAGATACGGTGGGCGAGCTTCATCTGCTGGCAGCGCGGGCACTTGACGATACCGGGCGCGGACAGCTTCCAGTTCGCGCGACGCATACGGCCGCGGGACTTCGAGATTTTTCCCTTGGGAAGAGCCATTGTTTACACCTCCTCATCCTCGTTCAGCAAAGATGCTAATGCCGAAAAAGGATTTCTGCTGGTCAGATCCTTCTGGCATGAACACGCATTGACGTTCAGGTTTGCGCCACACTGGGCGCATAGCCCGCGGCAATCCTCCTTGCAGAGGATGCGTGAGGGCAATTCAAGCAGGACAGCCGTTCGAACGGCGTCATCCAGCTCGAGCACATGGCCCGTGTATGTGTACTGATCCTCTTCAACCTCAAGCTCGCCGTCGCCTCTGTCGCGGATGAAAGCCTCATCCACCTCGGCGGTGACAGGCGTGTTCGTCGGCGTCAGGCATCGGGCACAGCGGGATTGGATCACGGCGCGGGCCTCACCGCGCACAAGTACGGTCTCATCGGCGAGCATATATGTGCCGGAAAGCGAAACCGGCCCGACATACGCGATCGTATCGCCGTTCCAGTGATCCTCGCCCCATGCGTCCTCCAGCTCAAAAGGGACGTCAACGCCCTTTTTCTGAATTCCCTTGGTGATATCCAGCTTCATCGTTCCACCTCAAAGTTGACCGTTCCATATTATACGCAGTTTATCTTGCCTTGTCAAGCAAAATGTGATTTTCAACAAATTTTCCCGCTTACAGCTTGGAGACGATCTCCAGCGTGTCGCGCGCGATCGGCAGCTCCTCGTTGGTCGGGATGCGCAGCACCTTGATCGTGGAATCGTCCGTGCTGATGATACCGACCGTGCCGCGCTTGTTCTTCGCCGGGTCGATCTTCACGCCCATGAAGCTCAGGCCGTTGATCACGTGCTCGCAGGCCTCGCAGTCGTTCTCGCCGATGCCCGCCGTGAAGACGATCGCGTCCGCGCCGCCCACCGCCACATTGTATGCGCCGATGTACTTCTGGATGCGGTAGGTCCAAACGTCCAGCGCCGCCTTCGCCTGCTCGTCGCCCTTTTCGGCGGCGGCCTTCACGTCGCGCATGTCGCTGGAGCAGGAGAGGCCGGCAAAGCCGCTCTTCTTGTTCAGGCAGTTGAGCATCTGGTGGATGTCCATGCCGGTGTTGTCCATGATGTATTCCAGCACCGCCGGATCGACGTCGCCGGAGCGCGTGCCCATCAGCACGCCCTCAAGCGGGGTCAGACCCATGGAGGTATCCACAACCTTGCCGCCCACAATCGCGCTCAGGGAAGAGCCGTTGCCCAGATGGCAGATGATGAACTTGCAGTCCTCCGGCTTCTTGCCCAGGAACTTCGGCGTCTCGCCCGCGATGAAGCGGTGGCTCGTGCCGTGGAAACCGTAGCGGCGAACCTTCAGGCTCGTGTAGTATTCATACGGCACGCCGTAGAGGAACGCCTTCTTGGGCATCGTCTGGTGGAAGGCCGTATCGAAAACCGCGACGTTCGGCTTGTTCGGCATGACCGCCTGGCAGGCCTTGATGCCCGCGATGTTCGCCGGCTGATGCAGCGGTCCGAGCGGCACAAGCTCCTCGATCCCCTTCATCGTCTCTTCCGTCACCAACACGGAGTTCTTGAACGTCTCGCCGCCGTGGAGCACGCGGTGGCCGCAGGCGCCGATCTCGTCCAGAGAAGTGATCGCGCCGTTGTCCTTGTCCGTCAGCGCGGAGAGGACGGCGGAAATCGCCTCGGTGTGGTCCTTCATGTTGCGGGTGAACTCAATCACCTTGTCGGTGCCCAGCACAGTCTGCTTGAAGTGCGTGCCCTCGATGCCGATGCGCTCGACCAGGCCCTTCGCCTTGACGGACTCGTCGTCCATGTCGATGAGCTGGAACTTCAGGGAGGAAGAGCCAGCGTTGATGACCAGAATCTTCATGGAAAGTATCTCCTTGCTTCTTATGATAGGAACTCTGATGATAGGGAAAACGCGCGGCCTCCGCTTATCAGACGACCGCGCGCAATCAGTCGATTAAGCCTGCGCCTTGACCGCCGCGATGGCCACGACGTCCACGATGTCCTCGACGGAGCAGCCGCGGGAGAGGTCGTTGACCGGCTTGGCCAGACCCTGAATGACCGGGCCGATGGCCTTCGCGTTGCCCAGACGCTGCACCAGCTTGTAGCCGATGTTGCCCGCCTGCAAATCCGGGAAGACCAGCACGTTCGCCTTGCCGGCAACCGGGCTGCCCGGGCACTTGAGCTCGCCGACGGAGGAGACCAGCGCCGCGTCGGCCTGCATCTCGCCGTCCACGTTCAGCTCCGGCGCCTGCTCGTGCACCAGCTTCACGGCGCCCGCCACCTTGTCCACGTTCTCGTGCTTCGCAGAGCCCTTCGTGGAGAAGGAGAGCATCGCCACGCGCGGATCCATGCCCAGCAGCGCCTTGCCGGTCTGCGCGGAAGCGATCGCGATGTCCGCAAGCTGCTCGCTGGTCGGGTCGATGTTCACGGCGCAGTCGCCGAACACCAGCACGCCGTTGTCGCCGTACTTATGATCCTGCACTTCCATCAGGAAGCAGGAAGAAACGGTCTTGATGCCCGGCGCGCCCTTGATGATCTGCAGCGCAGGACGCAGCACGTCGCCGGTGGTGTTGATCGCGCCCGCGACCATCGCGTCCGCGTCGCCCATCTTGAGCATCATCGTGCCGTAGAACAGCGTGTTCTTCAGGCACAGCTCGGTGGCCTTTTCCAGGGTCATGCCCTTCTTCTCGCGGATATGGAAAAGCTGCTCGGCGTAGGAAGCGGTCTTCTCGCTCGTCGCCGGATCGACGATCATCACGCCGGTCAGGTCAACGCCCAGCTCGGCGGCCTTCGCCTCGATCTCGGCCTTCGCGCCCACCAGCGTGATCTTGGCCAGACCCAGCTTCACGATCTTCTCCGCGGCCTGCACGGTGCGCGGCTCGCTGCCCTCAGCCAGCACGACGTGCTTCACATCGGCGGCGGCTTTCGCTCTGATTTTGTCAATGACAGACATTTGTAAATCCTCCTTGACGTGATATAATAGGCTTATCCGAAGATAAACCTGCGGTGTACAAGACGATACAGCATTATTATAGCGCAATTTGTCGCTTTTGAAAAGGACGGCGCGCAATTTTATGCCGCTTTTTGTCCCCCTTTTCGCGCTTTATTCGCTTTTCGTCCGTTTTTTCCCGAAAGGAGGCCGCCGCCATGCGCGTCTGCGCCGTCATCTGCGAATATAACCCCTTTCACCTCGGCCATGCCTATCATCTGCGCGCCGCCCGCGAGGCGTCGGGCGCGGATTACGTCCTCTGCCTGATGAGCGGCGCGCTCACCCAGCGCGGCGCGTTCGCCCGGCATGATAAATGGCTTCGCGCGCGCGCCGCGCTTGAAAACGGCGCGGATCTCGTGCTCGAGCTTCCGACCCGCTTCGCCTGCGCCCCCGCGCCGGATTTCGCCTCCGGCGGCGTGGCGCTGCTCTCCGCCCTCGGCGTGGCAACCCATCTCTCCTTCGGCTGCGAAGCGTCGGCACTCCCGCTTCTCTCCGCCGCCGCGGCGCTCTTTAAGGCCGAATCCCCGGCTTTTTCCGCCGCGCTGCGCGCGCGTCTGGCCGACGGTCTGCCCTATCCCCGCGCCCGCGCGCTGGCCGCCGAACAGGCCGCCGGTCTGCCCGCCGCCCTGCTGGCGCAGCCCAACGCCGCCCTCGCGCTGGAATATCTGCAAGCCCTTCCGCCGGAAATCGCCCCCGTGCCCGTCGAGCGCCGGGGCAGCGGCTATCACGACGCGGCGCTGTCTTCCCTCTCCAGCGCAACCGCCGTCCGCGCGGCGCTGGCGCGCGGCGACATGCCCGCCGCCCTGTCCGCCGTCCCCTCGCCCGCGCCGCTGCAAACTGCCGAGGCGCGCGGCTTCGTCCATGAGGAAGAAGCCCTGACGCAGGCGCTGCTCTACCGCCTGCGCACCGCGTCTCCCAACGCGCTCGCCGCGCTGTACGGCATGGACGAGGGGCTGGAGCGCCGCTTTCTGGCCGCCGCGCAGACCTGCGCCTCCCGCGAGGCGCTTCTGGATTTCGTCAAAACCAAGCGCTATACCCGCGCGCGGCTCTCCCGCCTGTGCGCCTATGCGCTGCTGGATCTTTCGCGCGATTTTGCGCAGGCGCACCGCGCGCCCGAATACGCCCGCGTCCTCGGCTTCCGCAAGAGCGCCGCGCCGCTGCTCAAGGCCGTCAAGCGCCGCAGCGCCATTCCGCTCGTCACCAAGGCTGCTGATTTTGATCGCGCCCATCCCCTCTTTGCCCTCGACGTGCGCGCGCAGGATCTCTGGTCGCTCGGCGTTTCAAACCCCGCGCTCCGTTCCTCCGGCCGCGATTTCACCATGTCCCCGATTCTGGTTTAGAAAGGCAGGTTCTCTCCCATGCGTCTGTTCGTCTATCCCGCCGCGCTTTTCCTCGCGTTCGTCCTCTACTGCGCCGCGCCGAAATTCGCCGGCGGCCTCGCCCGCGCGCTGCAAAAGCTCTATGCCCTCTTTCAGCAGCTCGACGCGCGCGCCCCGCGCAAGCTCGCCTTTCCGGCGTTCCTGCTGACGCTGATGCTCGTCCCGTTCCTGCTCGCCCTGCTTCATCCGGCGGTCGAGGCCGTGCTGATGGCGTTCCCGCTCTTCGGCCTTTCCTGCATCCCGCAGAGCGGCGCGGTCAAGCGCGAGCTGGATTCCGGCGCGTATTCCCGCGATATCCCCGCGTATGAATCCCTCGTCCGCGAGACCTGCGCCGCGCTCGCCCCGGCCTTCGTCGCGCATGTCTGCGTGCCGCTCGTGCTGATGGCCGTCGGCCTGCCGCTTCGCCTGTCCGCCGCGCTGGGCTGGGGCTTCCTCGCGCTCTCCGCTGTCAGCAATGAAAACGAGCAGGCGGATCGCCTGCTCGGTCTGCTCGTTCGCCCTGCGGACGCGCTGTTCAGCTTTCTGCTGCTGCTGTGCAGCGGCGTCGCCGGGCGCAGCCCCTTCCGCATCGGCGGCCGGGACGTCAAATCCCGCCTGATAAACATTCTGGGCGTCGCGCAGGACGCGACCGCCACGCACGCTCCTGTCTCCGGCGATATCTCGCAGGGCACGTTCCTCTGCTGCTTCTGCACCGTGTTTCTCTGCCTCGTGATGACGCTGCTGCTTCTGCCTCTCATCCGCTGATCTTTTTCAGCTTCTCCGCCAGCGCGCACAGCCCCGCCGCCGCCAGCGGCAGCATGTACACCATGTAGGGGTATGCATACTGCGCCTTTGCCTCAAACAGCAAATGGTACAGCGCCCCGCCGAGGATCGTCACCGGCAGCGCCAGCGCCGCCATGCCGTCCTTCTTTTTCATCAGCCGCGCGCCGCCCACCGCCGAAAGCGCGTACACGGCCGTCTGCATCGCGTCCATATACCCGTCCATCAGCGTCCTCAATCCGTCCTTACGGCGGTAGATCGAGCCGATCAGCCCGTTGTATCGCCCGACCTTTTCGCTCAATTCGCCCATCCACAGGCTGTCATAGGCCGGGTCGAGCCACTGGGTCAGCAGCTTTTCCCGGTAAAACGCCAGCGCCGCCGCCGGATTTTCCCGCATCCAGTCGAGCCGCGCGCCGATTGCCGCAAGCGCCTGCGCCTTTTCCTGCTGCGCCGTCACATCCGCCGCAAAAAACTGCTCGATGTATTTGTTGTACCATCCCGCCGCGACGGGGGATTCCTGCATCCCCATCGCCAGCCGCGCCAACATGCTGACATTGGCGCGGAAATCGACCCCGCCCTGTTTCCCATACCATGCCGCGACAGCCGCGGACGCCCCTTTCCCAATCGCGAAGGACAGCGCCGCAAGCAGCACGATTTTCATGTCCCGGTTCGCCCACCCGTGCAGCAGCGCGCAGATGAGCAGCGCCAGCAGCATGATTTCCGCGTTGGGCTTGGCGACCGTCGCCAGCCCCGCCAGCGCCGCATACGCAAGCCCGAACCCGACGCGCCCCGTGCGCGCATAGCGCGCAAAGCAGAGCGTCGCGCCCGCGCCCAGCAGAATCATCAGGTTGATGTTGTAGACGAACTGCGCGAACAGCAGCGTCGGCAGACTCACGATGTACAGCAGCAGCGTGGCCGAAGCCGCGCGCCGGTCAAGCAGCTCCTGTGCCAGCGCTGCCAGCACGCCTACTCCCGCGATCCCCAGCGCCGCGTTGACGCACTGCGCCAGAAAATCAAGCTGCCCCATCGTCGCGCCCGAAAAAAGCCTCGCCAGCATGTGCAGCGGCAAGGCGATTCCGAGCTGATAGGTGTACACCTGCAAATAGTCGCCGCTCAGCGCGTCGTAATGGTTCCGCGCGAACTGATGCGCGTCCGCCAGTACCATCTGCGCATCCGCCCGCTGCCGCATGCCGATAGCCCAAATCCACAAAAGCGCCGCCGCCAGCCACAGCGCGCAAAGCCCCGCGCCCAGCCGAACGCCGCCCAGCCGTTCCAGCAGCCCGTGCATGCCCAGCAACGCCGCCAGCGCGGCGAGCGACAGCAGCAGGCTCCTCAGAAGCGGCTCACGCACCAGCGTCACCGTTTGCAGCATGATGTTGTCGCTGGCCTCGTTCTGCGCCGTCATCGTCAGCGCGCAGAGCGCCAGCGCCGCCGTCAGCAGCACAAACGCAATCAGCGCCGCCGCCTCGCAAAACCGATTGATCTGTTTTTTCTCCACCGAATTTTCCTCTTTATCAAAGGCCGTCCGCGCATCGCGCGTCAGCTTGTTGACATAAGCAAACCTGACTTGAATAGCAAAATCAAGAAATTCAGCGATTCTTTCATTTGCGGAAAGGGCTATTCTCCCCCTTCGGGGGGAGAATAGCTTTTTGTCTACAGTCTGCAGCTCCCTCGAAGAGGGAGCTTTTTTATCGGGTTATTTTCCGCCCAAGCGATAAATCACGCGATGTTCGCCCGCGTTCTGTGCAGATTTTGCTCAATTATTACAAAAAAATTCCTTCGATTTCTCGGAGGAATTTTTTTGTGAGGAGCGCGGAAACCGCAGTTTCCTGCCGGGCGTTGGGGCGAGAAGCCCCGGCGTTTCTTTACCGAGAGCCCTTGTCGTAGGGAATACCCTCCGCCTTCGGCGCGCGGGATTTTTTGCTGGTGAACGCCAGAATAATCATCGAGGCGATGAACGGAATCATGTTATACATGTTCTGCGTCCAGCCCAGATCGGCGAGAAACGGAATCGAGCTGGCAATATTCGCCAGCGACTTGAACAACGCGAAGAACACCGCCGCAAGGAAGATGCGGAACGGCTTCCACTGGCCAAAGATCATAACCGCCAGCGCGAGGAAGCCCGCGCCGGAAACGCCGACCTCGAAATTCCAACTGGAGACGGACGGGATGATGTACGCCATGCCGCCGATGCCGCCCAGCACGCCGGAAATCAGCACGCCGATATAGCGCATCTTGTAGACGTTGATGCCCACGCTGTCCGCCGCCTGCGGATGCTCGCCGCACGCGCGCAGGCGCAGACCCAGCCGCGTCTTATAAAGCACGATGTACGAGAGAATCAGCGCCACGAGGCCGATGAACAGAAAGACGTTGACCGTCAGCGGGCCGAAGTCATAGACGAACACGCGGTTGCTGTAATCCAGCTTGGCGGAGGCGGAGTGGTTCACGCCCTTGGCGATGACCATTGCCAGCGCGGTGGCCAGCAGGTTGAGCGCCGTGCCGCCGATGGTCTGATCCGCATTCAGGTTGATCGAAGCGAACGCCAGCAGCCCGGCATACAGCATGCCCGCAATGCCCGCCGCGAGAACGGAGACCAGCACGATGGAGAACGCGCTCGCCCCGGCGGGCATCATCTGAATGGCAATGACGCCCATCAGCCCGCCGATCACCATGATGCCCTCCAGCGCGATGTTGATAATGCCGCTGCGCTCGGAGAACATGCCGCCCAGCGCCACCATCATCAGCACGACCGTATACAGCAGCGTATATTTCAGCAGCAGAAACATCAGTCGTCCCCTCCCTTCCCGACGGAGACCCGCTTGGCCTTGCCCACAAGCAGCGCGCGGATCTTGTTCTTAAAGAGCAGCGAGAACGCGCAGAGATAGATAATCAGCGCGGTAATCACGTCGGCGATTTCCTTGGTGTAATACTGCGTGGAGAGCTTCGTGCCGCCGACGGTGATATACGAAATGAACAGCGAGGAGAAAATCGTTCCAATCGGGTTGGAGCAGGCCAGCAGCGCCGTGCTGATGCCGTTGAAGCCCATCGCGGGCAACGCCGTGGAGACCTGCGGGTTCCACTCCGCGACGGTGGAGAGATAATACAGCCCCGCGCCGACGCCCGCCAGCGCGCCGGAAATCATCATCGCAAGGATGATGTTGCGCTTTTCGTTGATGCCCGCGTAGCGCGCAGCGTTTTTGTTGAAGCCGCAGGCGCGCAGCTCGTAGCCGAACGCCGTTTTATTGAGGATGATGTAGACGACAATCGCGAAGAAGATCGCAATGAAAATCGCGATGGTGACCGATTGCAGCTTGCCGAACAGCTCGCTCATGCCGAGGCTGGGAATCATGGCCTGCGGCGCGGCCTTGCGCAGGCTGTACGTCTTGGTCGAGGCCAGATCATACATCGGGCTTTTGCCCTTGCCGTACATGATATCGTTGACCATGTACAGGCCGATCCAGTTGAACATGATGGCCGTGATGACCTCGTTGATGTTCAGATACGCCTTGAAAATGCCCGGCAGCGCGCCCCAAATCGCGCCGAAGAGCATCGCCGCCAGCAGGCACAGGTACCACGGCCATTGCAGCACGATGGCGCAATACAGCGCGCCGAACGCGCCGAGCGTGTACTGCCCCGCCGCGCCGATGTTGAACAGGCCGGTTTTGAACGCAAAGCCGACCGAAAGACCCGTCATAATCAGCGGCGCGGCATTGGCCAGCACCGTGCCCATGTTGCGCGGGCTCTTGAAGCCGCTTTTCAAAATGACGAGCAGACCGTCGCCGAAGGCGTGTTCCGTGTTGATGATGGCCAGCACCACAAGGCCCAGCAGCAGGCCGATCACGATGCAAATCAGCGAGGCCGCCACCGACAGAAACGCTTCGGAGCCTGCCAGACGGCTGCCCAGCTTGCCCTTTTTGTTTTCCATTTGGCTTTCCTCCTATCAAGCGTTGCGCTGCGCGCCCGCCATGTAAAGCCCCAGCTCTTTGGCGGTCGTATAACGCGGATCCAGCTCGCCGACGATCGCGCCCTCGTACATCACCAGAATGCGATCCGGCACTTCGAGCACCTCGTCCAGCTCCAGCGAAACGAGCAGAACCGCCTTGCCCGCGTCGCGCTGCGCCAGCAGCTCCTTGCGGATATACTCAATCGCGCCGACGTCCAAACCGCGCGTCGGCTGCACGGCGATGAGCAAATCGCTGCTCAAATCCACCTCACGGGCGATAATCGCCTTCTGCTGGTTGCCGCCGGACATGCTGCGCGCCTTCGTCACCGCGCCCTGACCGCTGCGCACGTCGAAGCGCTCGATCAGATCATCGGCGTACTTGCGGATTTCGCCGAATTGCAGGAAGCCGTTGCGCTGAAACTCCGGATGGAAGTAGCTCTTGAGCACGAGGTTGTTTTCCAGCGAATAATCCAGAACGAGGCCGTGCTTATGGCGATCCTCCGGAATATGGCTGAGCCCCGCCTCGTTGCGCTTGCGGATGGACATGTGCGTGATGTCCCGATTGTTGAGGAAAATCTTGCCGCTGTCTGGCTTGAGCAGGCCGGTGAGCGCATAGACCAGTTCGCTCTGGCCGTTGCCGTCAATGCCCGCGATGCAGACGATTTCGCCGCGGCGCACGTTGAAGGAGACATTGTTGACCACCGGCTTGCCGTGCTTCTTGCTCTTGACGGTCAGGTTCTGCACCGTCAGCACGCTTTCCCCCGGATTGAGCGGCGTTTTTTCCATGACGAGCTGCACCTTGCGGCCGACCATCATCTCGCTCAGTTCTTCCTTGCTGGTGTCGGCCACATCGACCGTGCCGACGTACTTGCCCTTGCGCAGCACGGTGCAGCGATCCGCCACGGCCTTGATCTCGTCGAGCTTGTGGGTGATGAAGAGGATGGATTTGCCTTCTTTGGTCAGCTCCTTCATAATCTTCATCAGCTCTTCGATTTCCTGCGGCGTGAGCACGGCGGTCGGCTCGTCGAAAATGAGCACCTCGTTGTCGCGGTACAGCATTTTGAGAATCTCGGTGCGCTGCTGCATGCCCACGGTGATATCCTCAACCATCGCGTCGGGATCCACCTTGAGGCCGTAGCGCTCGCTCAGCTCCATCACCTTCTGACGCGCCTGCGCCTTTTGCAAAAAGCCGAAGGGCGTAGCCGTCGGCTCCACGCCGAGGATGATGTTGTCCAGCACCGAAAAAACGTCCACGAGCTTAAAGTGCTGGTGCACCATGCCGATGCCCAGTGCGTTCGCGTCGTTTGGGTCGCGAATCTGCACAACCTGCCCGTTCTTGCGGATTTCGCCCTTTTCCGGCTGATACATGCCGAAGAGCACGCTCATCAGGGTCGATTTGCCCGCGCCGTTTTCGCCCAGCAGCGCGTGGATTTCGCCCTTTCTGAGCTGCAGGGTGATATCGTCGTTGGCGATAATCCCCGGAAACTCCTTGGTAATATGCAGCATTTCAATGATATACTCGCTCAAAGCAATCGCTCCTTTTTGCGAATTCTGTATACATTTTATTATAGCGTATTTTGTGCGATTTTGCAAAAGCTTTTTGCTTTTTTTGCCGGAGGGCGTTTCGCGGGCGGTTTTGCGCCATTTTCCATACGTCAAAAAGAGCGGAGAGGCTGCCGCGCCTCTCCGCCCGAATGGATAATGCCTTATTTCACCTGATAGAACTGATAGAGCGTGCCGTTCACGCCGCTGACCAGAACCGTGTCGATCTCGCCGACAGATTCAAGGGTCACGGTCGTGCGCTCGCTGGCGGTCTTGTAGCCGAAGGCCTCGCAGCGCGCCAGCAGCTTGTCCAGATCCTTGGTCTCGAACGCCTGCGTGAAGATGCCGCCGTTTCCCGGAACGGAGCCGCCCTGCTCGGTCATGGAAACGCCCGGCTCGGAGTAATCCAGAATCTCGATCAGCGTGCTCTGGCCGTTGGCGTAAGAGCCGTAGAAGTAGCCCATGCGAACGGTGATGTCGGTGCCCTCGATGCCCAGCACGCGATCGACAAGCCCCTTCTCCACCGGCGCGTCATAGACCAGATCCATGCCCATCACGTTGGTGTACCAATCCACAGCGGAGGCCATGTCGTCCACGACCAGCACCGCGTCCACCATGTTGTAGAACTTGGTATCAAACTCCTGCGTGGTCTTGAGGATCATCGTCGTCGGCACGCCGTCCGGGCCGTAGGCGACGCACTCAGCAACGGCGTTGCCGCTCCAGGAGGTCGTGTAGCTGAACGGCTCGCACTCGAAGCTGTAGCCCGCGCCGGTCAGCTCCTCATACATCGCGTCGATATCGTTGCAGCGCCATGCCACGTCGAAGTAGCCGTAATCCCACGCATGGAAGCCTTCGCGGGTGGTCTTGCCGGTCTTCTCGCTGAACTCGATGAGCATGAGCTTGGTGGAGTTCACGTTGTTCATAACCATCGCGTACTTCGCCTCGCCCTCCTGACCGTAGAGCGCCTTGACGGAGGCCGCGTCCATCGTGCCTTCCGCGACGACGTTCAGCTCCATGTGGGTGACGAAGAAATCCTTGCTCTTTTCCAGATCGCTCGTGCCGATGACGATCAGATCAATGCCGGAGAGCTTCTCGGCGTTGTAGGCAAAGCAGTCGTCCAGCGCGATCACCGCGTCGCCGTCCTCCAGCGTATACGCCACGACCGGCTGGCCGTCCAGCGTCGCGGTCGTCTCCGCCTTGACCTCGGCGAGCGTGTCGCCGGCCGTCGCGGGCGCGCCCTCGGCGGTGATCTCCGCGTCGTTGACCGTGATCTTCAGCGCGTCGCCGCTTTCCACGTCAAAGCCGTATTCGCCCAGCGCGCTGACCGGAATCACCGTCTTGCCCGCGCAGGTGTAGGTCGCCACCGGCTTGCCGCGCAGCCACGCGGTCTCACCCGTCGCAACGGGCGCTTCCGCCGTCGCCATGGCGGCCACGCAAAGCAGCGCCGCCGCGGAGGTCAAAGTCCAAAGCGTCTTCTTCATAAATAGGTCCTTCCTTTCATTCCTCGGGTCGTTCCTCATGTCGTTTCCTCAGGGGCGTTTTCTATCGTCTCCCCGCCCCGTTTCGCCTCTCATTATGGACGCTCGATACTTTTTTGTCAAATTTTGTTTTTTATTCGTCACGATAAGAAAGTTCTATTCGATAATTTGCGATTATTTGTGATGAACCCGTCGCTTGATCGTCATTTTATGCTATAATGAAAAATAATGCCGTATTTCGGCCATTCGCCAGTCTGTAAATTTCGGGAAGGATGCATGCCCTTTGAACGAGAAGCAAATCGAGTGTTTTCTGACGGTTTCCAAATATCAGAGCTTTTCCCGTGCCGCGCAGGCGCTGTTTATGACGCAGCCCACCGTCACCCACCAAATCGCCGCGCTTGAGGAGGAGCTGGGCTTTTCCCTGTTCGTCCGCAGCTACCGCGCCATTTCGCTCACCCCCGCCGGTCAGCGCTTTGAGGAGCGCATGCGCCCCGCCGTCGAGCAGCTTCAAAGCATCGTATCGGAATGTAAGCAAATCGCCCGGAACGAAGACGGCTGCCTCACGCTCGGCCACTACTTTCCCGAAGGCGACTGGATGTTTTACCACGCCATCTATGCGTTCTCCTCGCTCTATCCGGCGTTCCACATCGACACCCATCTGCCGCCGTCCACGGAGTTGGTGGATCGCCTGCTCACCCGCCAACTGGATGCCATCGTCGCGCCGCATCAGCTGATTACCGTTCAGGATGAATTGAAGCAGACGACGCTGTTCTCCAATCCGGAATACTGCGTGATGTCGCGCAATCACCCGCTGGCCGAGCGCGAAAGCCTGACGCTGAACGACCTGCAGGACACGCTCTGCCTGTTGGATAACGACGATCCCTTCAAAATCAAAACCTGGCATGAGACGCAGATCCGCGCCCAGCGCTCACAGTTCAGCAGCCGCAACGGCCGAACCATGCGCGAAATCGTCACCAATCTGCGCTCCCAGCCTTGCGTGATGCTCTCGCTCTACCCGGTGCTCTTCATCGCGGACGATCTGGTGCGCGTTCCGTTTGCGGACGGGCCGCAGGTGCAGACCGACCTCGTTTGGCGCGCGGACAACGCCAAGGCCGCGCTCGCGCATCTGGTGGACTATCTGCCCCGGTATTACGCCGAAAGCATCGGCTGAATTTCAATGTCGGCGGCGCACTGCATGGCGCGCCGTTTTTTGCTTATCCGGCGCCCCGGACGCACGGCGCAAATCCGCCAAAAACGAATCAGAAGATGAATTCAAAAAGAAGAGAAAAAGAAAAACGCCCGATTCAAGATCGGACGCATGTTTCTGGCTCAGTAGCCAAATTCATATCCGAACCGCGAAACCCGTTGGGGAGAACTTCTTGCAGCTCCCCAAACGTAATCGTTTCGGTGCTTTCGTGGAAATTGTAAGTCAGCACCATCTTGTCATCATACAGGAAAATGGCGTTGACAAACGTATCAATCAGCATCTTGCGCTGCGATTTCCGGGTGACGTCCATCTTTCGGAACCGTTCAAGGAAAAAGCGGAGCTGTTCTTCGGTAATTCGAGGTTTTGCCAGTTTTTCAACCGTGATTTTGTTTTCGAGTTCATCCCGCAATGCTTCCAGCTCATCCAAGCGCTCTTTGGTAGATCGTGTGAAGATACCCTGCTGGATGGCGTTTAACAGGTTATCAATGGAGCTTTTTACTTCTCGAAGCTGCTTTTCATAGAGTGGCAACGCAGTGTTTTCCGCATCCTGCAAGGTCATCAGCGCGGAAACGATCGCATCAATGGTTGCGTCATTCATCAGCATTTTCATCGTTGCGTTGACAACCATATCTTCCAGCCACTCCTTGCGGACGGGCTTTTTATGACAGTCGGTGCGTTTTTTCTTAACAGACACGCACTTGTAATAGTGATGAACAACTCCCGTCCGGCTTGTTCCGCTTTCGCCGCAAAGATATGCGCCGCAGTAGCCGCAAAACAGTTTGGTTGTCAGCAGATAATCGTCCTCTGCCTTGTGTCGGGCAGGGGCTTTCTTGTTTTTTGCCATCTTTTCCTGTACTCGGTCGAACAGCTCTTTCGGAACAATGGCGGGAATACCGTCTGGAATGACGATATCGCGGAAGGTGTATTCCCCGATATAGCGGCGATTGTTGAGCATCCGTTGAACGCTGCTGGGCTGAATATCGCCGCCCAGCGTGTTCTTTACGCCTTTTTCTTTGAGATAGTTTGAAATTTCTTTCATGGTTGCCCCTTCCGCATACCGATTAAAGGCTTCCAGCACAAAAGGCGCAGTCAACGGGTCAATCTGAAAATGATGTTCCTTATCTACGACATATCCAACGGGGCGTGTGCCGCCGTTGCATTTCTTGTTGAGTACATTTTCGGTCATGCCGCGATTGACCTTTTCAGCCAAGTCAGCGGAATAATACTCTGCAAAGCCCTCTAAGACGGATTCCAGCAGGATGCCGTCTGCGCCGGAAGAAATCACCTCGGTTGCGGAAACGACGCGGACGTTGTTCTTTTTGAGCAGCACCTTATAGCGGGCGCTGTCGTAACGGTCGCGGGAAAAACGGTCGAGCTTCCAGACGATGACCATATCGAACAGGCGCTTGTCGCTGTCCTTAATCATCTCCTGAAACGCGGGACGATGGTCTGTTCGCGCGGAATAAGCGCGGTCGATGTAGTGCTTCAAAACGGTGATGTCGTTCTTCTCCGCGAAAGCCGTACACTCGCGGATTTGTCCTTCGATGGATTCCTCGCGCTGGTTATCGGAAGAATAGCGGGCATAGATGACAGCTTTCATGGATACATCTCCTTAATCGAGGATTTTGTGTATCCATGATACCATATTTCATATGTTAAGAAAAGATTTTTACTTTGCAACGCTCACAAAATCTTGATTTGATCTACCTGAATTTCGATATAAGGCGTGTCATCCTCCATGTAAGTTGTTAAAATACCGCTGATTTCAATATCGTCTGCGGGCTGGGGATACGACGCGTTTTCATCTGTCAACGTAAATTCAATCCCCTGCGCACAGCATGCGGCGGCGTCTGGAATCAAGATACAGTGATAAGTCATATCGCTTTCCGCCCAGTAGTTTTCATCGTAAATGCCCTGAATACGGAATCGTTTTCCAATAAACGGCGTCGGATCATACATCAAATTAAAAACATAGGAATACACCATCGTCGAACTCATCTGCGTCAGATCAATTTCACCATTTTCCAGCGTAATTGGAGTGGGTTCTGCCGTCGGCTCAGGCGTAGGAATCTGCGTTGGGGTTGGCGTGGACGAAAAAAACGTAAAAGCTGTGTTCGGAATCGCGGAAGCCATCGGCACAGATTCTTCTTTTTGACAGGACGTCATCCCCAGCAGACAGCAAAGCAGGATAGCGGTTAACCCAATTCTTTTCATATGTTTTCCCTCATGATTTTTCCGAGCGTGTAAAACACCAGAAAGAACAAGACGTTCGCGGCGACAATCGTTGAGCCGACCGGCGTGGAGGCCAGAATGGAGATAAAAATACCCAGTACGGCGCAGAGCACGGAGATCACCGCCGAGCAGATGACGACCTGCCGGTAGCTTTTGAACGCCTGCATCGCGGATAATGCGGGAAAGACGATCAGTGCCGATGTCAGCAGCGAACCGACCAGATTCATCGCCAATACAATCACCACGGCGGTCACAACGGCAATCAACACATCATAAGCACCGGCAGGCACACCCGTCGCACGGGCAAAATCCGCATCAAACGTAATCGCAAAAAGTTTGTGATAAAAGAAAGTGAAAAGACCGACGACAACGATGGACATCAACACGCAAATCCACACGTCAACGGCTTTGAGCGTCAGGATAAACGTCGAACCGAAAAGCGTGGAACAAACGTCGCCCGAAAGATTCGCAGACTTTGAAAAAGCATTCAGCACCAGATAGCCAAACGCAAGCGCACCGACGGAAATCATGGCGAGTGCCGCGTCGCCGCGGATATTCGTCGCACCGTTTTGAGATAAAAGCAAAATGGCGCTGATGATGGTCACGGGCATGACGATGACCATATTGTTGCTGACGCTGACCACCGTTGCGACAGCCATTGCGCCGAAAGCGACATGGGATAGCCCGTCCCCGATGTATGAGAATCGTTTCAGCACCAGCGTAACGCCCAGCAGAGAGGAACACAGCGCAATCAAAACGCCTGCAATCAGGGCGTAACGGACAAAGGGATAGACCATATAGCTTTGAAGGGTTGTCAAGATATTCATGCAGACACGCTCCCTTCCGCCCGGAGAAATGCTCTGCCTACATCGCTGTTTTGATAATCCGCCACAGTGCCAAAAAACAGCGGATGGCGTGCAAGATGCAGAATATGTTTGGCTTCCCGCGCGGCGGCGGCAATATCATGTGAAATCATCAGAATCGTAATGCCTTCCCGATTGAGCTTTCGAATGGTCGCATACATGTCCGCCGCCGCGCTGGGGTCAAGCCCGGAAACCGGCTCATCCAGAATCAGCAGCTTTCGGGTTGCGCAAAGCGCGCGAGCCAGCAAAACCCGCTGCTGCTGACCGCCGGAAAGCGCCCTGTAATTCCGCCTGCGGAGCGAAACAATGCCCAACTTTTCCATATTCTGATCCGCTATCGTGCGTTCCTTTTTTGTGTAGAACGGTCGCAATCCGCACCGATTTAAGCAGCCGGAAAGCACGACCTCATCCACCGATGCGGGAAAATCGCGCTGCAAAGTCGTTTGTTGGGGTAAATAACCGATTTCATTGGGTTTCAGACCGTCTCCGAACACAATCGTTCCGGAAATCGGCGGTTTTAAGCCGAGGATGGCTTTCATTAACGTGCTTTTTCCCGCGCCGTTTTCACCCACGACGCAGAGATAATCGCCTTGACCCATTTCAAAATTGATTTTTTCAGAAACAACGCTCTGTTCATATCCCAGCGTTACATTCCGAGCCGTCAACTGCATCTGTCATCTCTCCTTATATCGTCAATCTGTCTTTGCTTCATTCTGTGGGCGCGTCGGCAGGCACCCAGATATAGCCGGTTTGGTCGCAGCAATCGCAGCCCTCGCCGCCGCAGCAGGGACAGACAATCTTTTTCCATCCCGAACCGCCCTGCGTCTGCGCGCCTGCGCGCCTGTAATGGGTGGGCGGTTTGGGCAGCGGTTCTTCATTGACCTTTGCATCTTCCGAAAAAAGCAGAACCTGCATATCCGGCGTTGCAATGCCCGTTTCCTCAAAGCCGTTCTGACGCTGGAACATTTTGACCCGACCGACCAGCGTGTCGTTGTAGCGGTTGGTCATTTTGCTGTCATCTCTGAAATATCCAAGCTCCATCAGGCGTTTCTTGAGTTCAATCACATCGTCGCCGCAATCGCCGCTTTGCAGCGTGCAATAATTCATAACGTCGGCGTCTGCATTTTCCTGAATCGTCAAAAAACAGGTCATGGCATAGCCGGTTTTAATGCCATAGGAAACCTTGCACCATTCTTCGCCGCTTTCCAATATCGTCACATAGGTGCCTCGGGCGATTTCATCCAGCTCTCTGGCGTTTCGGCTCGGCTCCTGACGGATTTTCAGCGGGCCTTTTTTCGTCGTCACGACGGCGATAATCGTCTGTATTTCCTCACAAGTGCCGTGCAAAACCGCCGTGCTGACAGACAGAATCAGCATCAGCAGCACCACCATCTTTTCCTTCATATCAATCACCTCGGAAAAACAGGCGAGGGCAGCCCATCAAGCTGTCCTCGTCCGTAAGAATGAAGTTGCGTTATTGGAGCGCCGCCCTAAGGACATCTAGATTATCGGTCATGATCCCCAGATAGGTAACACCATCCTCCATATCGTTTGCCGTCACGGACTGAATCGAATTCATGGTCATAATTTTTTGGTCTTTCGCCTGCGTATTGGCAACGACCGTCTCTGCAATCGCATGATTGTCGCCTTCGATGGTCAACACGACCGGGAGCTTCAGCTCGTCCACCTTTTTCGCGAGAAACGCAATCGTTTCAAAGCTGGCTTCCGTCTCCGCGGAACAGCCGACAAACGCGGCATAATACGTCAGGCTGTAATCATCTGCCAGATAACGGAACGGAAAACGATCCGCAAAGAGAATTGTGCGGCGGGCGCTGTTGTTCGTAACCTCCTGATACTTAACATCCAGCGCGGAAAGCTGATCTTCATAAACCACATCGTTCGCACGATAATCAACAGCATGGGCAGGATCAAGCGCGCAGAGTGCATCGGTGATTGTTTCGCAAATCATCTTCGCGTTGCGCAGGGACAGCCAAACGTGCTCGTCGTATTCCGTTTCCTCATCATGGTCATGACCAATCAGATGTTCGCAGATCTCTTCGCCCGTCATATCGGCAGGGAAAAACGTCGGCCAGGAGTTTTCAGGATCGACGATTGCGTCAAAGCTCTCGTCACTCATGCGCAGATGGAAATGTTCGACGGCGGCAGACTCGATCATGTGGTCGTTAAATTCAATGTAAATCGGTGCGCCGGATCCCTGATCGACCGCCTCGAAACGATACATGGCCGCCTTTGTGCCGGTAGACCAATTCTGGATGTAATAGCCGACATACCGATAGTCGGATTCGACCGTCTTTCCGTCGTCATACGTGAAAGCGATGTGATCGCCATTGATTTTAATATCCTGAATATCAGACTTGTAGCCCGTCTGATAATAGGCTTTATATTCATCGGCCGTCATTTTCCCGGATTCCGCCATTGCGGCAAACGCTTCGTCCAGCGTTCCGTCCAGCGCAAACGGATATGCGGACTGCCAATCGCCCTCCCAATCCGAAAGAGCTCTGTCCTGAACCTGATCGTCTTCAAAGGTCGAAACCTCTTTGCTGTGGTCGTGGTCATGCTCGGTTTCCTGCATGCCTTCCACAACTTCTTCTTCCTTGGCTTCGACGCTGGCGAGCATGGAAATCGCTTTCAGATTGGGGTTCTGCGCGGCTTCCAGCACATCGTCCACCCAGCCGTCGGATTCGCCGCCGACGTAAATGAACAGGTCGCTGGAAGAAATCTTGGCGATATCCGCTGCGGTCGGCTGATAGTTGTGCAGGTCAATGCCGTTATCCAGCAGGAGCGTCAGTTCAACATCATCCGCATGTGCGCCCAGAATTTGGCGCACCCAGTCGTATTGAGGAAAGGTTGTGCAGACGATGCTCAATTTATCCTCCGCAAACGCGGAAGCGGTCATCATGGAGATCAGCGCCAGAAGCGCGGCAAGAATCTTTTTCATAGAATATTCACCTCAAACGTTGTTTTTGGGTACGACAAAAAGGATATCTGCCAACAATCGCAATATCCTATCTGTGCAAGTCGAGCTTCAAAAAACGCGCAAAGGGGTTCACGAAACAAACCGATTCACATTTGGCGTTTCGGCTCTGACCTGCGGTGAATATTCAGTTAATCCGAAAGCTTAACCTTCAGGGCGACAAGTGTCGGCGCGGATACCTGCATATTGCCCGTATGCAGCGCATAGCGAACCGCACGCGCCCCCTCGACAGCGGCGACCAGCAGCGCGATAACCACAGTAAGGCTGCGAATGAGCTGTTCACAAGAGAAAATCATGGCGCAAACCGAGCAGTTTTTTCCCGTGCAATCGTGGTCAAGGTGCGTGGTCACAAAAAGCCCCGACAGAATCAGCGCGGCAACAAGTACGCCGCAAAGAACGCTTGCGTAAACGCTTCTGTTTTTCTTCATACTTGTCGCCTCCCTTTTTAAGCCTGTCGGCTGCATTTTTCGCAGCGCCCCACCAGAATCGTGTTGCCTACGTCCAGCGATACGCTCGCATTTTGGCGAAGCAGCTTTTCGATCTCATCGGACACATCTGCGTCCAGATGAACCAGCGCATGGCATTTTTCGCAACGAATATGCAAATGTGATGCACAGGCATGTTGATCGCGATACTGATAAGCGCTCCTGCGACGATCCGCCAGATACATCCGCTGGAGCAGCTTCTCTTTTTCAAGATCCGCTACCGTTCGATAGACGGTGCTTCTGGACGGAGCATCCTGCCCCAACTGATCGCGCAGTTTTTCCGTGATCTCGTCGATGGTGAAGGTTTCATTCGGATGGGCTTCAAAAAACGAAATCAGTTGATTCCGCTGATGGGTTTGATAACCGATCATGTGCGCCATCCCCAATATGAAACTGAATCTCAAATTCCGAGAACGGATTTCATTATACACGGAAAAAGGCATTTGTCAAGCATTTTTTTCGGGGGAGATCCAATCCGTTTCGTGGGGTTTCCAAAGGGGCCGCAGCCCCTTGGCACACTGACCTTGCTCGCAAGGTCTAGTGTGTTATACCTTTGTGAAGGGGATGGCGTTGACCGCCGCTTCCGCATCCTCTCGCCGCGCTGCTTTCCTGCTTGCCCATCCCCGCAGCAAAGGGATACCCGTCACTTTTTCCCCTGCGCTTTTCCGTTATCGCGAAGCGACATCATAAACGCACGTTTGTATGCCTTTCTCGTTTCAGCGCTCATCGTAATCTGTTTGGCAAGCTGAGAAATCGTCCAATCCACCGCTTTCTCCGGCGACGGCGGATTTTTAGGGAGAGACAGTTCCCGAATTGCGCCCATCAGCTTTTTCAAAAATTCCATCTGAACCGGCGGCGACGTCGGTTCTTTTTCGTCCATGTCTTTCTTGATATCCCTGAGGATAGAGAGAAAAATATTTTTAATGCGCTCGAAATCCGCTTCATGCGGCGCGAATTTCTGCGCCCTGAACAGCATCACATCTTCACGCTTGGCTTTTTCGGCTTCTTCGCTGTTCGTCGGAAATTCCATGATGGTATCGCTTAACACGTCCAGCATCATGTTTCGGCTCTGAATCCCGTATTCCAGCTCATCGGCAAAATAGATGCGAATCATCTTGGTCAGCTGCGGAAAGTGCTTGTGTTCAATCAATCGGTTCAAAACGTCCATATCCATTTCGCCGTTCACCATCCGATTGAACGCAGCTTCGGAAAGCCCCGTCATCGTCACGTCAACGTTGCGCGGCTTTTGAAATGTGGACAGCCCCAGCAGATAATCCGTCGATACGTCAAATTCCGTGGCGATGGCGATCAGAATATCGCTGCTGATGGTTTTGGTTTCACCGCTTTCGATGCGGCTGAGCTGGGAAGGGGCTACGCCGATCCGTTCGGCAAAGTCCTTCTGCGTGATAAACGCGGCCTCGCGCAGATTCCTGATGCGCTGCCCCGGCGTTTCTCTTTCTGCCAATGCGAATTCCTCCAGATTTCTGATTTGGTTTGATTATACATCACTGGAAGCCACATTGCAAATTCACAATTTTGAAACGGAAAACCTCCAAAATTGTAATTATGCGTGATTTTCTGACAGTCTATACGTTTTCCGTTACAATGTCGCCGTGACCTTTGAAAACTCCATGACCGTCCAATCAGCTACCTTTCCGGGGATGCAGGCCGTGAACACATTCGTGCAGCCTGCCAAGGAAGGAGAAAACGACACCGCGCCACACAAGGTCGCCTGTCTGGAACTGAGCGGAACAATCGGCTGACCGCCTTTAACCATCTTTTTATTTGTTAGGAGGAATGTCTTGAATATCTTTCAATTCGTCAAATCTCAAATTACGACCCGCCAGGCGGCTGAACACTACGGCTTGAACGTTCAGCGCAACGGCATGACACTCTGTCCCTTTCACAACGACCACGCCCCGTCTTTGAAGGTCGATACACGGTTCTACTGCTTTGGCTGTCAGGTAAAGGGAGACGTAATCGACTTTGTAAGCAAACTTTTCGGGCTTTCTCTGATTCAGGCGGCGCAAAAACTCGCTGCCGATTTCGGGCTTGACCCGAACACACCGCAGTCGGCTGCGGTTGTGCCCGCTCAGCCGCCCGTGGTGCAGCAGCGCAGACTTGTGCTGGAATGTACGAAAGCCCTGACGGACTATGAACGGCTTTTGAACCACTGGAAAGCCGCATACGCGCCTGCGGATATGAACGCACCGTGGGACGGACGGTTTGCGCAAGCGCTGCATGAACTGCCCGCCATCGGACATGTGCTCGACCTGCTGTATTCTGCGGATGCAAAACTCCGCGAAGATACGGCAAAAGCGCTCGTCAACACGGGTGCGCTTCAACGCATCCAAACCAACCTGAAGCATTACACAGAGGAGGAACAGCTTGAACTTGAAAAAGAAGAAAGCCGTCCTGCCGCTTGACGGCTGGCCTGCATGGTTCGACGGGAAATCCATCAATGAAGCCCTGTTTTGCCAGCATTTTCTGAAAACACACGACATCCTCTACACGGAAAATGCCTTCTTTACGCCGGAAGGCTGTATGACGGATGACGCGCCGCTCAAAGCTGACATTTACGCGATGCTGGAAGACTACGCTTCCACCAGCGTCACCAAGAAAATCAGCAGCATCATCGAGCTGCTTAAAATCACGGCGCACGTGGACGAGCTTGCCCCACAGACGGATCGGATTCACCTTGCAAACGGAACGCTCTTTCTGGATGGTCGGTTTACGCACGAAAAGAACGAGATTGTAAGAAGCCGCTTTCCCGTTCGATATGCCCCTGACGCCGCGTCGCCTGCCGTCTGGCTGCGTTTCCTCGACGAGCTGCTGTATGCCGAGGATATCCCCTGCTTGCAGGAATATATCGGATATTGCCTGATTCCCAGCAACAAGGGACAGCGGATGATGCTCATCAAGGGCAGCGGCGGAGAAGGAAAAAGTCAGATTGGGACGGTGCTTTCGCACTTGTTCGGGTGCAATGCGAAGAATGGAAGCGTCGGAAAGGTGTCCGAGAATCGGTTTGCCCGCGCCGATCTGGAACACATTCACCTGATGATTGACGACGATATGCGCATGGAAGCGTTGAAACAGACCAACTATGTCAAGTCCATCGTTACCGCACAGGACAAGATGGATTTGGAAAAGAAGGGCAAGCAGAGCTATCAGGGCTGGATGTATGCGCGTCTGCTGGCGTTTTCCAACGGCGATCTGCAATCCTTGTATGATCGAAGCGATGGCTTCTATCGCCGTCAGCTCATCCTGACAACGAAGGAAAAGCCCGCTGCACGCAAAGACGACCCCGACATTGCCGAAAAGATGTGCTGCGAGCTGGAAGGTATCTTCCTTTGGGCGTTTGAGGGCTTGCAGCGTCTTGTCTGCAATCAGTTTCGATTTTCGGAGAGCGAACGTGCCAAAGGCAACCGCAATGTGGTCAAGCAGGATGCAAACAACGTCATCCTCTTTATGGATTCGGATGGATATATCGAACGAAGTCCAAACAGAACCATCAGTTCTAAAGAGCTGTACAGGGTTTATGCGTTCTGGTGCGAGGAAAACGCCTTCCCCGTCCTCAAATTGAGAACAGTCAGTGATTACCTTGTGGCGCATTCCAAACAGTATGACATCATACATACCAATAATATTTTGAATTTACAAGGTCGTCGTGTTTGGGGCTTTAAGGGAATCGGGGCTGCAATACAGCTTTCGGATGGCTGGCAGAAAACATGGATGGAAACGCCGTTCGATGAAAAGAACAAAATCGCATAAGTGAGAAATACGCCGAAACACTATGTACGTACGTACGCCGCAAGGATGAAAGACGATAAAGTCTGCTGAAATTCATAAAAAACGAGATATTGCATTATTTTTGAGATGCGCACAATCTTCCTAAATAACGGTTTGCGCATCGCGTACGTACGTACATAGCAAAAAAGCGAAAAACGCTACTATATATTTTTTGAGGAGGTACACATGGCGAAAGCGCAATACGCCATCTTGAGATTTTCAAAATATAAAGGGCCTGAAATCGGCAGAATTGAAGCCCATGACGAACGTACCAAAGAAAAATACGCCAGCAATCCAGACGTGGATACGAACCGGAGCGCGCTCAACTTCCACCTGATTCAGCCGGAACATTCCTATCGAGAGGAAGCCGAACGGCAGATTGCCGAAGCGGGATGCCGCGTGAGATCGGACAGCGTGAAGCTGGTCGAAGTTCTGATTGCCGGTACACCCCGTTTCTTCAAGGACAAGACGCAAGATGAAATCAAGGAGTATTTTGAACACGCGCTTGAATTTCTGAAACAGAAACAACAAGCGGAAACCTTTGTGTCCGCCGTCGTGCATCTCGACGAGAAAACCCCGCACATGCACGTCACGTTCGTTCCTTTGACAGAGGATAACCGTTTGAGTGCCAAAGAGATCATTGGCAACAAGGCTAAACTGAGCCAGTGGCAGAGCGATTATTGGACGCACATGGTCAGCAAGTACCCTGATCTTGAACGCGGAGAAAGCGCCGATAAGACCGACCGCAAGCATATTCCGCCGCGTGTTTTCAAAGAAATGACCCATCTTGCCAAGCAAAGCAGGAAAATCGAAGCGGTTATGGATGATGCAAATGTATTCAACGCCAAGGGCAAGTTACAGGAAGTTGAAGCCCTGCTGAAACGGTTTATCCCCAGCGTGGAGCGGATGCAGACCCAGCTTGACCAGTACAAGGTCGCCTTTACGGACACAACCGCCGAAAACGCTTCCTTGAAGAAGGAAATTGCGGAACTTCAAAGTAAGCTGGATACCGCCAAACGCGGAAGCGTTCAGAAGAAACTGGATGACGCGCAGCTTTTGAATGATTATCGGGAACTCCGCAGGATTGTCGAGCGGATTCCGCCTGAAATTCTGGAACGCGCCAAACATCAGGAACGCAGCACCGCCGCGTCGAGGTGCACGCGATGAGGACGGTGAGCGGATGGCACGGAAAAAGAAAATCATCAACAACACGCCTTATCCGCAACATGCCATTGACGCTGTTGCGCGTTGCCTCTGGCCGGATATCGTGGCTTTCTTTGAAAGCGAAGAAGGACAAAAGGAGTTTGAAGCATGGAAACGTCAGCAGGACAAGGAGAACATGGAACAGGAAAATCAGTTAAAGGCAGCATAAGAAAAATTCCGTCAGAGTCAATGATAAGACTCTGGCGGAATTTTTTCGTTATGGCGGATTATCTCGTTCGGCGCTTGGAAGAAGCCCTTCTCCGTCTGCCGTTTTCAAAATAATCGTAGTGGAAGGTAAGAAAAAATCCGAACCCATCTCCGATTTGGAAAATCTGGTTCGGATTATATGTTTCTGGCTCCCCAGGTAGGGCTCGAACCTACAACCCTTCGGTTAACAGCCGAATGCTCTGCCATTGAGCTACTGAGGAATATCTCTTTTTTGAGAACGGGATGATTATACCGCTGTCCGCCGAATCTGTCAACCCCTTTTTTACACTTTTTTTGCGCGAACGTCGTCTTTTCTGCGCGAATCGCCCGTTTCGGCATGGCCGTTTTCGCCCGCGCGTGCTATAATAAAAAGAAAACGCGGCTACGAAAGAGAGGATGGACATGAAGAAAATTTACGGCGCCTTTTTCCTGCTGCTCGCACTGCTGGCGCCCGCCGCGCTGGGGCAGGCCACCAGCACCACCATTATGATGTACATGTGCGGCACGGATTTGCAAAGCGCCTGCGTGATGGATATGTACGAAATGGCGAGCGTCGATGTGCCGGATGACGTGACCATCGCGGTACAGGCGGGCGGCGCTTACCAGTGGGACGACAGTGACCTGACGGGCGAGGCCGTCAACCGCTTCACCATCAGCTACGATACGTTCAACGATTTGCAGACCCTCGCATGGCAGAACATGGGCGACAGCCAGACGCTCTGCGATTTTATCGACTGGGCGGCGGGCGCGTACCCGGCCGACCGCTACATTCTCGTGCTGTGGGATCACGGCGGCGGCTACAACGGCGTCTGCTTCGATGAGACGGCCGATTACGACAGTCTGACCATCCACGAGGTCAACGACGCGCTCTATGCCTATCAGCAGCGCCACCCGAGCTTCCGTCTGGACATCATCGGCTTTGACGCCTGCCTGATGGCGACCTATGAGATGGCGGCGCACATGGCGAGCTATGCGGATTACATGGTCGCCAGCGAGGAGCTTGAACCCGGCATCGGCTGGAATTACCAAGGCTGGATCGGCGATTTGGCCGCCAATCCGGAGATGAGCAGCGCCGATATCGCCGTTTCGATTGCGGATCAGTTCATGGCCGCCTGTCTGAGCGACAACCCGAACGACTATCTGAGCCAAAGCGTCATCAACCTGAGCGCCATCCCGACGCTCAAGGCGCAGCTCGAAACCTTTTCCGCCTATCTGACCGACGCGCTGGAAAACGGGCAGATGCCCACCATCAGCCGTTCGCGCCAGCGCATGTATTCCTTCGGAAAATTCTCCGACGCATCCTCCGATCAGGTGGATTTCATGTCCTTCCTCGATGCGACGCGCCAGTTCGCGCCGAACATGGCCAGCCAGCTCGAAGCGACCTATCGCCAGTGCATCCTCTACTCCACCGGCACGGACATGTTCGATTACCTGACCGGCATGAGCCTGTTCCTGCCGGGCGACAACGTCAGCGATTTCATTCAGGATTTCAGCGCGCGCTACGACTGCGGCGAAACCTACCCGAATTACAGCCAGTTCGTTTACGGCTACGCCACGCTGCTGGCGGGCGGCAATTATCACTTCACGCTGCAAAAGCCGGAACAGACGACCGGCGCGCAGACCGGCGGGCTGTTTTCCAGCATGCTGACGACGGCCTATGTCCCCAGCGGCAGCTATGTTGCGCCCGACGACGCGCAGCATGCGGCCGCTCCCACCGCGACGCAGGCGCCTGCGCAGACAAACGGCTGGGGCGGCTTCGGAAACGTCATCTCCGGCGCAATCACGCCGGACGAAAACGAAATCGCGCAGGAGGAATCCGCCTTCCTGTTTGACCTCGAATCGGATTATGCCTGCTACATGACCCTCTCGCAGGATGAGCTGGCCAACCTCTCGCTCGTCGAGGGTCTGCTCTTCCTCGATGCGAGCGACGACGAGGACACCATCCTCATCGAGCTGGGCGCCATGCAGAACGCCGGCATCGACTGGACGACCGGCGACATCGTCAGCGGGTTCGACGGCACCTGGCCGATGCTTGAAGATCAGATTGTCGTGATGTACGACCAGATTCGCACGCAGAACATGCGCCGAAGCCTCATTCCCGTGACGCTCAACGGCACGAGCGGCTACCTCGTCATGGTCTTCACGACGGCCAATCCCGACGGCGTGATCGCCGGTTTCACCGAGGGCTACGACGCTAACGGCCTGCCCGTTCGCGGCCTCACCCCGCTGCAAAAGGGCGACGAGCTGATCCCGATTTACCCCATGCTCTACGATGACGGTTCGGATTCAGACGAATTCGCCGAGGACACGTTCGAGGGCGACCCGATCATCGTCGGCGACACGCTGCCTGTGTTTGAATACGTCTCGCTCGAAGGGACGGACTCCACGTTCTATTACTGCTTCCAGCTGACCGATATCTTCGGCGAAACCGAGCTGTCCGACTTCATCGAATTTGAGATGTGATCCGCTTCGCGTATGCGTCTCCGCAATGGACGCTTTGCGCCCGTCAAAAAATCTCCGTCGGCCTAAACCGTCGGAGATTTTTGCTGTTTACTTGGCGATAATTGTTCCCGTCTGCGCGTCCACGGCAACGGCGACGTTTTGCGTCTCGCCGAAAATCTCTCCCCAAATGCGGATCAACCATGCGGGGCGCGCCTCAAGATCGGTTAGCGCACGATTCTTCGCCAGCATCACATAGCCCAGCTCAATCGTTGAAACGTGGAGATTCTGCCAGCCGTCCAGTTGCAGATTCGCCCTGCCGCAGGCTGAAAGCGCTTCTTCCGGCGAAATCGGCGCGAACATTTCCCCCAGCGGCGCTTCCCTGCCCATGACAAACGGGAAATTCAACCGTTCGAGGCCTCGTCGGCTGACCGTCGCGGAAACCATGGTCAACGGTGTTTCCCATTCGAGAATACCGGGCATATGCGCATCCGTTTCCAACACGGGCAGGTCGTGGAAAAACTGCCTGTAATTCAGTTGAACGCTTTCATCTTCCTTCGTCCAATCCGAAACAATGCGTTCATGCGGCGCAATGCCCCGCGCCATCTTTTGCGCCGTCTCCGCCTGCCAATCCGCCTGCGTCATCGCGGATATAAAGACCGGCCGACGTTCCATCGTCACGCCCAGCGCGCTTGCAATGGACAGAATACTGTCTGTCGCATCCGTCAAGGAGACGCCCTCCGGGATTTCCGCTGCGTTCGTTTTTTCCTGTATCTGCCTGTAGTTCCATCGCTCCAACGGAAATTCCAGCCGAGCGTTTGTCGCGCGCTCAAAATACAGGCCGTATGGGCTGAAACCCGCCTCGTCTCGCGCGCCAACTTCCGCATCTTCGCCCTTCGGATAGAAAATCGTGTAATCCCCTCCCGTTTTTTCCAGCAGCGCATCCGCGCCAAACCAAAGCGCAAGATCAAAATGCGCCTCCGGATTTTTTCCAAGATCGAGCGTCGTCACCCGATAAGCCTGAACAGCCTTTTGCTCCTCGCCGTATACGCCCGCGTCAACCGCAACGGCATATGCTTCACCGGAAATCGTCGTGCGGATATGTCGCGAAGGCTCCTCTTCCGCTAAAGCTGTGCCGATGCTCAGCAGCGCCGCCGCTGCCAGCAATCCCCATCGTTTCATTGTGCTTCCTCCCCTTTTATCATCGTCGCCGTCTGCGCGTCAAAATCCACCCGCACTTTAGACGAAAGCCCGCGAACGCCGAGTGTCAGCGTATGCGGCAGGCTGTCAATCGGATCTGTGTGGATGCAGACGGTATATCCCGTCTGGGCGTCGCCCTCACGCGACAGCGTTCCGCGCCAGTTGACCACGCGCGCCCCATCCTCCACATCAAACTCAGGCATCGCGGCCTTGAGCCGTTCGCCCGGCTGATACGAAATCGTCAGCGTCGCGCCAAGCGGTGTGGTTTCAACGGCGATGTGCGTCAGCGTCAGCGCATGCTCCAATTCGATCCGCATCTGCATATCGAGCGTCTGCGGCGCTGTGCGCGGCACATCGAAGACCAGCGTGCCTATCTGCGGGCTTGACCAGCTCAAGCCATCCGCGTCCGCCACGGATGCAAAGCACGGCCAAACCACGTGAAGCTCCTTTTCCGCCGTCCGCATCTCCTGTCGGATGTACACCAGCAGCACGCCGTCTTCCTCCCGTGCAGCCTCAATTTCGCCATCCTCGCCAACGTCCACAAGTACCGCATCTGCGCTCACGTTTCCGTCGTCCCCCAGCATCACGGCGCGTCGGTTTTCCTTTCCCTGAACCGCAACGACCGCTTGCAGAACGCTGCCGTCGTATACAGCCTCCCGGACGACAAATTCCGCTGCGTCAAGCTGGCCGCCGGATTGCGCAATCCCTTTTTCAACGAGCCGCTCCGCCTCCGGCGAGGCCTGCCGCCAGAAGAACGCCAGCCCGCGCCCGCCTGCGGCTATCGCCGCCGCGTTCATCATCAGCACGAGCGCCGCCGCCAGCCACGCCATTCGCCTGGGCAATACGCCCTCTCTTTTCGCCATTACGCGGCGTAAGGCCGCCTCCTGCCTCGCTTCGAATCCATCCGGCAGGGAAATCCGCTCGTTTCTCAGCCTCGCCTCAATCTCTCGTTCCGTCATAGTTCTTCCTCCATCCACGTCTTGAGCTTCTGCCGCCCGCGCGTCATCCGCGCCGAAACCGTCCCCTTCGGCACATGAAGCGCCGCCGCGATTTCCTCCAGTTTCATGCTATCTGCGTAAAACATCGTCAGCGGCACGCTGTACAGCGCATCCAGTTGCTCCACCAACGACCAGATTTCCGTCGCATCGCTCGGTTTTATTGGTCTGTCAAACAGCGTCTCGTCACCGCTCGGCGTTTCTCGTTTTCGCCGTCTGAGCATCTTGTGGCATGCGTTGACGGTGATGCGCATCAGCCATGGCCTGACGGCCTCCCAATTTCTCAGCGCGCGCAGGTGCGCGTAGGCGCTCTCCGTCGCGTCGGCCACGGCCTCTTCCGCGTCGCTATCCGATCGAAGCATCATCCTCGCCACGCGAAACATTCCGGCGCGATTTTGACGAATCGCCTCCACAAAGCGCTCGTCGCGCCGTCTCTTGTCCTCCACATTCATCCTTCCTTCCGTTTCCTTCGTATCGCGATACACCATGAAGACGCACGAGATGCGAAAAAGTCTGCATCGCAGAGCGTTCAATATTTCCAGATGGATGTCTGATTCGGCGCTGCATCCGTTCGCCCCTCTGCCCCCTGCGCTCAAACCGCAAAGATGGACGGATTTCGGGCGCTTCGCAACCAATCAGTAAAGGGGCTCGGCAATTCACCGAGCCCCTTTCGCGTTTCATTTTTTTTACACCAATCATTGAGCAAAAAGCGAATGTTGCGCAGATTTCGGATTTGCTCATTTGCTATACATCAAAAAATCGCTTTTCCGGTACATACCGGAAAAGCGATTGGCGGAGAGTTAGGGATTTGAACCCTAGGTGGGGTATCAGCCCACACACGATTTCCAGTCGTGCGGCGTTCTTTTCGCGCTCTAATGAAGTGAATTATAGACCCTAGAAAGTTCCGTTTTCGCCGCTGCCGCGCCCACGTGGGTATACGTGGAGACGGTAAAACCGAAATCGGAGTGGCCTATCACATACTGCAAAACGCGCGGGTTTATGCCCTCCAGCATAAGCCGGGTGGCGTATGTATGCCGCAGATCGTGCAGCCTGTACGGCTCTGTGATGCCCGCTGCCTTTTGTGCTGCGCTCCATCTGCGCCCCAGCGTTTCGGGCGAGATCGGGACGAGATAGGCCGCTGGAAGCAGGAAGCGCACGGCTCTTGTGATGATTGGCAGAAGCTCCGGCGATATCGGCACGACGCGCACACCAGCGGACGACTTCGGCGGCGCGGTGACGATCTGGCCGCCGACACGGACGCGCTGCCGCTCGACACGTATCAACCCGGCTTCGAGGTCGATGTCTCCGCGCCGGAGACCCAGCACTTCCCCACGCCTCAGCCCCGCAAAGCAAGCCAGCGAGAAGGCCACGCTTTCGCGGATGATCGGCGCGAGAAGCTGCCAGTCTGCGCCCTCGATGGCGCGGCCTTGCTTGCCTTCGTGCTCTGGTTTGTCCACGGCCTCGACCGGGCTTTGCCGGATATGGCCGCTGCGGACGGCGCGGCGAAATGCCGCATGGAGCAGCGTATAGACGAGCTGCGCCTGACGGCTGCCGGCTGTTTCCTCGGCGCTGATGATGGCCGCTTGGATGTCGTCCGGCGTGATCGCCTCTAGCGGCTTTGCGCCGATGATCGGTGAAATGAGCGCGTCGAGCCTTGTATAGCTCTCTCGGGTTTTCTCCGCGAGTTTGCGCTTGTAGAGGCGCAAATATTCCTGATACCATTGCTTGTATGTCATGCAAATCCCCCTCGGATTAAAAATGGCTCAAGTATATCAGCTTATCCCGCTACCTCAAGGCCCTTTTGCAAAGCTATCTTTGCTGGAACGGGCGCTTTACGGTCTGCTTTATGACCGCTGCAAGATGTCCGTGAACAACATGCTCAACGGGAACGGGCGTTTCTATGATGAGCAGTTGGAGGAGGTCTACTGCGTATACAATCAAAACGATCTGGCTAAAATGCTGGGCGTTTCGGTGCGCACGGTACGACGTGCCACCGCCAACTTGGTTGACAACCATCTCATCAGCGTTACAAAGTCACGCTTTCAGGATTGCAACCGTTACTACCTGCCCTATTATATCAGGCAATGGCTTCAAACAAAATAATTCGGTCATTATGTCCGCTCCAATTCGGCCATTTTGTCCGCTCCAATTCGGCCATTTTGTCCGCCCAATTCGGCCATTTTGTCCGCCCAATTCGGCCATTTTGTCCGCCCAATTCGGACAGAATGGCCGCTTATTCTATATACGTAACCTAATACGAGTACACTGTACACCTGATTCAAGATGGTGTCACCACTACGCGCGCGCGTGTACGCGCGTACACACGCGCGAGAAAACGGCCTTGAAAGGTGCAGGACGGGGCGGCAAACTTGCATAAAAAGGCACGGCTGCGGCGCTGATCGGCGCGCTGCTGCGCTGGTTTTTGCAGGGTTTTGACGGAGATGCAGCGAACAGATAAGCTCGACACGGTGGCGCATATGGCCTTGAAGGATGGCAAAAGGGGCGGTTTTCCGGGGTCGTGCGCCTGACCGCGATTTTGTGCGGCGTTTTTTTCGCCGGGAAAGGGGAACACATGTACACCAGACCGCTTTTTGCCCATCGTTCGGGGGCTGAGTATCGGCAGACCATCAAGGGGCGGCTTCGCTACTGGCGCAAGGCTGCCATGCTGAGCCAGGCACAGGCCGCGAAGCTGGCCGGGGTAGCGCGCTCGACCTGGCAGGCGTGGGAAGACCCAGCGCGCGGCGCGCTGCCGGATCTGGCCGCGCTGGCTGCCGTCGCGGACGGCTGCCGCATCGAGCCGGGGGCGGCTTTAGAATGGCTGGTCACTGAGCACCGAGCGCAGGAGACGGCGCCCGCTGCTGCGCCGATGATCGGCGGCGGGCTGAAAATCGAGGCGAACGGTTTTTAAGGGCAAAGAAAGACAAAAAATGCTTGCTCCCCCACCCTCTGCCGGTGTATACTGGGGTAGGTCGATGAGGACAGCACGGAAGGGGGCGGGCGCGTGACAGAATCGCAAGGGGCGACGCACAAAAGGGCAGCCGTCGCGCCCCGCTTTCCGAGCTTTTACGAAATCGGCCTGATGATCTTGGCCGACCAGTGCCCACCGGATGGCAAATTCTACATGTGCCGCATGGGGTGCGCGGGCGAGCTTGAAGACGTTTGCGCCGACTGTTGGCGGCATTATATGTACTACGTCGCCAGCGCCGGATTGAGTGACCCATACCGCGCCGATCGGCGGCGCGACGACCTTTGATAGCCCATTTTCGGCCGTTCTGCTGGCCGTTTGGGGGAATCTCCCTATCGCCCGCCCATGGTCAGGGGCGGGCGCTTTTTTGTACACAAATTTTTGTGTACGGGCTGGGATGCTGTCGGGCTTCGGCCTATGCGCCGGGTTTCGGTCAAATCGCCGCCGTCAAGCGGCGATCTGAGCGCCGGAAGGCGCGTGCCCGTCCCCCTATGCTCACGCTGGAGGATTGAAAACCCCTTCACCACTCGCGCCTGACCACCAGACGACGGGGGCGACGCGCGCCGCAGGGCGCGGACGGCGCACACGGCGCGGCAAGCGGAGCGCGCACGGCCAGAGGCCGGGAGGCTAACCGCTTTCTCACGGTGGCCGCGAACGCAGCCAAGGCGCGGGCCACGCCCGCAACTAAGCCGCCCGTCTTTAGGCGGGCGGGGGCACAGCTGTTTTTTGCCCCCCTAACTGAAATTTTCCGCATCGCGGCGCGCCAGCGCCACGGGGAAAAAAGGGGGGTTGTTAGGGGGGAAAAAAACACCGCGGACGCGGCCACAAGAACGCGCCAGAGCGGCCGACGCAAAACCAAACGCCTCGAAACCGCCGACGCAAGCGGCCGGAGGCGCGCCGCGGCCGCGCCGGAAGGGCGCAAAGGCCACGCGCCAGCCCGTCACGAGGACGCACGGGAGAGCGCGGCCAGCGGCCAAGCCGACCAGACCGACGACGGAGAGGCGGCCAGCGGGCGCGGGAGCAACTGCCCCCCACCACGCGCCCCAGAGACGGCGCGACCACGCCAGCGGACGGCGAAACGGCGGCGAGGCGGGCGGCGACGGCGCAGGCCGGGCGGCACTAGGGCGCGATTGTTGGCCGCCCACTCCCTGCCATCAGCGCAGAGCGCCCCATTGAGCCGCAGAAGCAGCGCGTCCGACGCAGACGGAAGCGACGAGCACGGGGCGCAGGCCGGGGGCACGACCGCCGGACGCGGCGAACCGAAGGGCGCGGAACAAACTCCCCTGCCCCGCGCCCAGAGCGGCGCAAGGCCGAGCGGACGGGCAACCGGACAAGCCACCGGGCGCAAAGCGGACGGGCGCGACGGCGCAGCGGGCGAATTTGGCCGCCTGTGCGCCTCTGTGGCGGTTTTTTCCGCTGGTGGTGGGTAGCTGTGCTTCTTTTGCCGAAAAAGCGCTAGAAAGGGCGAAAAAACGCAAAAAAGGGGCTTGAAAATGTGTAAGACCTTTGATATACTCCCTTTAGGCGTGTAAGACGCGCCGAGAAAGGAGTGTAAAACGGTGGAAAAGAAACGCGAATGGCACGGAGAAACCAAATTCACGCGAATGGTTTCCGTGCGTCTGCCTCTGGCCGAATGGGAAAAGCTCAAGGCCTATTGTGAAACCAACGGAAAGGCTTATACTGATGTCGTGCGCTTTGCTCTCCGGGATTATCTGGACGAGCCGGAAGACGACGGAAAGGAGGACGGGGGCTATTTTCTGTATTGACAAAAAAAGACCCCTGCGAAGTGTCACTACCACTTCGCAGGGGTTGGCGATGGTGTCGCCTTTGCCCTATGGCGGAGAGTTAGGGATTTGAACCCTAGGTGGGGTATCAGCCCACACACGATTTCCAGTCGTGCGCCTTAGACCACTCAGCCAACTCTCCATTCATTGGCCGCTGCTCAATCAGCGAAACCTATTATACATGAGATCAGGAGAGATGTCAACCCTTTTTTTACAAAAAATGCGAAAAACGCAAACCTTCTGCATCTTCCGCATGAAATTATTCAATTCGATTCCGCGCTCTCGCCCATCACGTGAAGATGATGCGACTGGCTCATCAGCACGCGGCGGCAGCGGAAATACGCCGGAACAAGGAAGAGATCCGCCGCGACCCATGCCAGCGGGCTGCCCAGCGCCGCGCCGAAATACCCCAGCGCGGGCACGAGAAACATGCCTGCAAGGCTGCGCGCCGCCATCTCCATCACACCGGCCAGAATCGCGAACATCGAAAAGCCCATGCCCTGAATCATAAAGCGCACGACGTTCACCAGCGTCAACAGCGGGTAAGCGAGCACGTTTGTAATCATATACGTCTGCGCCAGCTCGACAAGCTGCGCGCTGTTGCCGCCGGAAACGAACAGCCCCGTCAGCGAGCGCCCGAAGAACCAGGCGACGCCGAACGCCAGCAGCGAATAGCCAAAGCCCATCAGCGAGGCGGAGTAAATGCCCTTGTTCAGCCGGTCGTAACGGCTTGCGCCGACGTTCTGCGCGCCATACGTCGCCATGGTCGAGCCGAGCGCGTCAAACGGGCAGGCCAGAAAATTGAGCACCTTGCTTGCCGCCGTCACCGCCGCGACAGAGAGCGAGCCGAGCGAATTGACCGCGACCTGCAGGATCACGCTGCCGATCGCCGTGATGGAGTATTGAAGCCCCATCGGCACGCCGTATGTGCACAGTTCCGTCATGCGCTTGGATTGGGGCCGCCATTCCGACCGGGTGATGTGCAGAATCGGCACCTTCACCATGATGAACAGCAGGCAGAGCACGCCGGAAATCGCCTGACTGAGCACCGTCGCCAGCGACGCGCCCAACACGCCGAGCTTGAAGATCAGGATGAACGCCAAATCCAGAATGACGTTGAGCACCGAGGAGAGCACGAGGAAGAACAGCGGCGTTTTACTGTCGCCCAGCGAGCGCAGCCAGCCGGAGAGCAGGTTATACAGGAACGTGAACGGAATGCCCGCGAAAATGACGACAATATAATCGTAGGCCTGCTCGAAGCAATCCGTCGGCGTGTTCATCACGCGCAGGATATCCCCGCAGTAAACCACGGTCAGCACGGTCATCACCAGCGCGAACACGATGGAAAGCCACGTTCCGTTGGCGACAAATTCGCGCATGCGGCTTTCTTCCCGCGCGCCGAACTGCTGCGCCACCGGAATCGCGAAGCCGGAACAGACGCCCATGCAGAAGCCGAGCACCAGAAAGTTGATGGAGCCGGTCGCGCCCACGCCCGCGAGCGCCTCCATCCCAAGGAAGCGGCCGACAATCAGCGTGTCAACCAAATTGTATAGCTGCTGAAACAGCATGCCGGCCAGAAGCGGCAATGCAAAGCCGAGAATCAAGCGGACGGGCGAGCCCTGCGTCAAATCCTTGGTCATCGAAATCTCCTCACGATTGTTCTTTCGAACGGGAATCCTTTTTCTTTGAAAATCAGCGGTATTATACACGCTTCTCATAAGCTTTTCAAGATGGAAGATTCCACATCTGCGCTCGATGTTCTCCCGCAAAACTGCACAAAGAACGTGCCGAAGCCCGCCGTCCGCACCCCTGCTTTTCGCGCAGTTTTGCATCCGTGCCGCCGGATGGCAGACAAAGGGCGATCCGCCCGTGCAGACCGCCCCTCGCCGCATTTTGATGCTTTGTCAAACCGCCGCCCTTTTTCCGCGCGTCGTGCCGCTTATTTCTGCTGCGCCGCGAGCTTTGCGTTTTCCTCGTTCTGCATCCGGCAGGCCATCACCACAAACGCCATGCATGCCGCCACAATCGGCACACCGAAGCCAAAGAGAACCGCCGCTTCCACCATCGTCATTTTATTTTTCCTGCCTTTCTTATCCTATCCGCTCTTTTTATGCGATGCCGTTTTTTATGAAAGATACCGCGCAATGCTGCGCACGCTCACGCGCTTGCCCGCGCCCGCCGATTCCACGCGCCCATCCGCAATCATCGCGTACACAGTCGATCTTGTCACGCCCATGATGCGCGCGGCCAGCGATTTATCCACGCTTTCGCCGTATTTCGCCACAAGCGCCTCTTCCGCCGTCTTTTTCCGAAGCTGATCCGCCTGATGCAGCGTCTCTTCCAGCGCGAACACCCGCTGTTCAAGCTGGCGGATTCGACGGGTGAGCACGGCCTCCCGCGCCCCGTTGCCGCCGGACGGATGATTCACGTTTCGCGCACGTTCACCACTCAGCGCCATATTGACGTGTTGATTCAAGGAACGATAACCACTTTGATTGTTATTTGCGTTGTTTACCATCATCTTCATTCCACCATCCATCATCCGTCTTATTTTGTCATCCGTTTGGCGATGGCTGTATTCTATCACGGGAACGGGTGTTCGTCAACCGTTTGGCGACAAATTTTTATAAAAAATTATTTTAGGGTTGCAAACGGCGACTTTTGCGGTATAATAAAGACGTTAACCTTTATGTTCAAGGAGGGCTTTATGGAATTTGGCGATATTTTACGGCAGATTCGTTCCGAGCGGAATCTTTCGCAGGATGAAATGGCCGCCCTGCTGGGCACCACCAAGCAGGTCATCAGCCGTTACGAAACCAAGAAGCGTATTCCCCGGCTCTCCGTGGTCACGGCCTTCGCGCAGAAGCTGGGGCTGCCCGTCGCCGCGCTTTCCGGCGAGGAGCCGATTCTGCCGCCGGAGCTGACGCCCGTTTCCGGCAGGCGGCGCGTCCCGATTCTGGGCAGCGCGGCCTGCGGCGAGCCGATCTACAGCCCCGGCGACGGGACGGATTACATCACCGTGGAGGACGATCTTCCCTGCGATTTCGCGCTGATTGCCGAGGGCGATTCTATGATCGGCGACCGTATTCATTCGGGTGACGTCGTGTTCCTCCGCAGTCAGGATCACGTGCAGGACGGCGAAATCGCCGCCGTCGCGCTGGATAACGAGGTGACGCTCAAGCATGTTCGCCGCCTGCGCGGGCCGGATGGCAACATCGCGTTCACCCAGCTTCTCCCTTCCAACCCGGCCTACGCCCCCATTGATATCGGCGGCGAGGGGGAAACGCGCATGGTGCGCATTTTGGGAAAAGCCGTCGCCGTGCGGTTTATGCTGTAATTTTCGTTTTCTTTTTAAATTTCGCTATTGTAGAATAGCGAAGTTTCAGCTTGTTGACATAAGCAAACTTGGCTTGAATAGCAAAATCGAGAAATTCAGCTTTTCTTTCATTGGCAGAAAGGGCTATTCTCCCCCCTCCGGGGGGAGAATAGCTTTTTGTCTACAGTCTGTAGCGAAATTTTTTCTTTTCATTAGGAAAATACAGGAAAATATAGGAAAACGTATCTTGTTTTTGTCCTTCTATTCCCGTATCATAAGGTTAATCGCGATTGACTTTGAAAAAAAGGAGGAAAACTATGGCGTTTGAAAAACTTTATTCGGTGGAAGAAATTGCCGAAATGACATCTGTAACAACTCGAACGATTCGCAACTATCTTCGCAACGGCATTTTAACAGGCACAAAAATCGGAGGCCAGTGGCGCTTTCGCCAAGAGGATGTGATGAATATGCTAAATCAGGAAAATATGTCTTCGGATGTTCGTGAAACCAGCAAACGTATCGTCAAAGACTTTCTCAATGAACAATATACCCCTTTTTCAGAATCCGTTTCCGTCTGCACAGTTGCGGATGTCTCCTGCTCTAAAGCACACGCAAAAAAGATGGGCAAGACGCTTTGCGATCTTTGGAACCAGGCCAATATACAGGGAAGTAATTTTCGGTATGATTATCTAGAGGAATCACAAACCGCTCGTTTTACCTTCATTGCGCCCTTGACGCTCACAGAAAAGGCTCTTTCCGTTCTGCATCAGGAACTATAATTTTGCATAGCAAAGGAGCGCTGTCGGGCAATCTGCCCCCAGCGCTCCTTCGTTATCTTGACATTTGGGTTCTTCCCTCGCGGCTTACAGCGTTATCAGCTCCGCCAGCCCCGCGTCATCCGCGCAGCCAATCTCCCTCAGCATATGCGACGCATACCGATCAGACGCGGTATGATTGATAAAGCGGAACGCCGCGGCCATCACATCCGCAAGCGCCGTCCGCTCCGCGTGATTCGCCATCGTGCAGACGCAAAGCACGCGCAGCACCGCATACACCGCGCAAATCGCGACAAATTCATCCAGAAGCCCCTCGTCGCGATCCTGAAACGGGAATTGCTCAAAAAACATGTGGTTGACCAGCGCATGCTCAAAGAAAATCGGCCAATCCGGCGCGACCTCGTCCAGATGACCAGCCGCGCGTGCATATCGTTCCTCACGCCCGTCCGCGCCGCCGAGCAGCGCCAGCGCCGTCTCGCCGTGCGAACGGATGCTGCCGCTCCGCTCGTCAACCTGCCGAAGCATGTCGCAGGCCGCCTCCAGCGCGCGCCCCCGATCCGGCTGATCCGGCAGCGGATACGCCGCCAGCGGCGCGCCCGCAAGCAGCGCCTCGACGCGCGCCTCGTCCTTCCGCCTGAGCGCCGCATCCATCTGCCTGAGCGCCTCGCCGAGCGTCATCAGCCTTTGCGGCAGCGTGAACGCCCGCCGCTGCATGATCTCGATGAAATACAGCCGAATCCGCTGCGCCTTGCCGACGGTTTCGAAGAAGAACGCCCGCTCTGCGGCCTTCGGCGGATTCAGCTCCAAATCGGCGCGCACAAACCGAATCGGCTCTTTCTTCCCCATCATCAGCTCGATCACGGCCTCGCAGCTATTCGCACAGGAGCACTCGTTTCCGTCCTCCACGCGAATTCCGCGCGGATAGAGCCGACAGATGGTCGGCAGCGCGTCCGCGCCCAGCATCGCGTGCACCGAACAGCGTCCGTCCGGCAGATGCAGCGGGCAGTCGCCCGCCCACGTCGGCGCAATCTGCGCGTAAGCCTCCGGCGTGGGATGCAGCGAAACGCGGACGGCGTTATCCAGCCGCTCCCGCATGGCCGGGCCGCACGACACGCTCAGCAGGCGGAAATAATCGTCGGTGGAGATCGAAATCGGCCAGCCCTTGCAGCAGGGATGGCGGCATTCGCCCATTTTGCAGGCGAATTTCGGAAAATAATCCGGCACAAGATAGCTTTCTTTCATGGCCTTTTCGCGCTTACCAGCCCAGTCTGCGATAATAATTCAGGAAGTTGTTGCCCGCGATATCGGCCAGCGCTTCCTCGCTGTACCCGCGGCGGCGCAGCTCGTCGAGGATCTTCGGCACATCGGCCGGGCTCTTGCAGTCCACCGGCGTGGTTTCAATGCCGTCAAAATCGCTGCCGAAGCCGACGTTCTTCTCCGCGCCGAGCTGGCACATGTAATCAATGTGGTCGCAGATCGTGGAAACGCTCGCCTTTCCATCCGGCGACAGGAAGGACGGATAGAAATTCACGCCGATCCAGCCGCCGCGCTTCACCATCGCGCGAATCTGCTCGTCGGTCAGGTTGCGGAAGTGGCTGCACAGCGCCGTCGCGCAGGAATGGGAGGCCATCGGCGGCTGGCTGTGCCTGTCGATCAAATCCCAGAAGCCCGCTTCGTTCAGGTGGCTCGTATCCGCCGCCATTTTAAGCTCCGCCATCGCGCGCAGAATCTCCCAGCCGACCGGCTTGATGCCCTCTTTGGAGCCGCTCTTCGCGGAATGGCCGATCTCGTTTTCGTTGTTCCACGTCAGCGCAGCCATGCGCACGCCGTAGCCGTAAAACTCGTGCACCCGCTCGACCTTGCCCTCGAAGATTTCGCCGCCCTCGACGCTCAGCAAAATCTTCACCTTGCCGTCCTCCGCCTCCAGCGGCGAATCCACGCGCGTCCAGCCCTCGGTATCGCGCAGGTGCTCAAAGGCGCGGTATTCGGCCATCGCCTTGTCATACGGGTGCCCCGCCATGCCCGCGTTGCCCGCGTACAGCGTGCAGGTTTGCAGGCTCATGCCGCCTTTTTTCATGGCCTCCATCGTCACGCAGGGCGTTTTCTGCGGCTGGAGCGCGCGCATATACAGGGTATCGCAATGCGTATCGCAAATCATCATGGTGCTTCATCCTCCCGTTTTGCAAGTTAGTCTTGTTTGACCATCGGTTTAATCGGATTATGGCATGAGGATATCACAATTCTGCATGAAATGCAAGATACAAATGAAGGGGATCGCCGCGTTTTCTTTCGCCGGGCAATCCCCTTTTATGTCGTTTTATGCGCCTGAATACCGCGCGGCGGTCTCGCCCGATCCGTTTACCGGATCACGGCTTCCACGCGATGCCTGCACGGCGCGGCGTCCGCCGGAATCACGCAGCCGTCAATCGGCTTGCCGTCCACGGTGAGCTGAATCTCGCCCTTTTCGTCCCCCGCTTGGTTGAGGATGTGCACCTCGTATTCGCTGCCGCGGAATTTGCGCGTCACGGTCAGCTCCCCGAGCTCCTTGGGCAGGCACGGGTCGATCTTCAGACCGTCGTAATCCGGCTTAACGCCCAGAATCCCCTGCGACGCGGTGTAGAAGCTCCACGCCGCCGTGCCGGTCAGCCAGCTGTTCTTCGCCTCGCCGAAACGCGGCGCGTAAGGCCCCGCGACCATCTGGCTGTATACATACGGCTCGGTATGGTGCAGCTTCTGATCCTCGATATAGGCCGGGCAGGTGCGGCGGTAGACGTCATAGGCGCGGCCGCCGTGGCCGAGCGCCGCCTCCGCCAGCGCAATCCACGGGTTGTTGTGGCAGAAGATGCCGCCGTTCTCCTTATATCCCGGCGGATAGGAGCTGATTTCGCCCAGCTCGACGTGATAGCGCGTGTACGGCGGCGTGAGAATCGCTACGCCGTGCTCGCTGAGCAGCTTTTCGCGGACGGAATCCAGCGCGCGCTGCGCCAGCCCTTCCTTCACGCCTACGCCCGCCATGACCAGGAAGCCCTGCGGCTCGATGTAAATCTGCCCCTCGTCGCACTCGTGCGAGCCGACCTTGTGGCCGAACGCATCATACGCGCGCAGGAACCACGCGCCGTCCCATCCATGCTCGAGCACAGCCTTTTCCATCGCGGCCTTGTGCCCCGCGACGGCTTCCGCCTCCTCGTTCCAGCCAAAGCGGCGGCAAAGCTCGGCGTAATCCGGGCATACGCCGACAAACATGCCCGCGATGAAGAGCGATTCCGCCACGCCGGATTCGAAATTCGCCGTCGTCTGGAAGCTCTCGCCCGGCGTCTTGGAGAAGCAGTTGAGGTTGAGGCAGTCGTTCCAGTCCGCGCGGCCGATCAGCGGCAGTCCGTGCGGGCCGAGGTGCTCCACCGTATAATGGAAGCTGCAGCGCAGGTGCTCCATCAGCGGCTCGGCCTTGCTCTCATCGTTGTCAAACGGCACCTTCTCCGAGAGAATCCCGATATCGCCCGTCTCCTTGACGTAGGCCGCCACGCCGAAAATCAGCCAGAGCGGATCGTCGTTGAAGCCGGAACCCACGTCGAAATTGCCGCGCTTGGTCAGCGGCTGATACTGATGATAGGCGCTGCCATCCGGGAACTGCGTCGCCGCGATATCCAGAATCCGCTCGCGGGCGCGCGCGGGAATCAGGTGCACAAAGCCGAGCAGATCCTGTGTGGAATCGCGGAAGCCCATGCCGCGGCCGATGCCGGATTCATAATAGCTGGCCGAGCGCGACATGTTGAAGGTCACCATGCACTGATACTGGTTCCAGAGGTTGACCATGCGGTTGAGCCGCGCCTCGCCGCTGTCCACCCGGTAGATGGAGAGCAGCTCGTCCCAGTATTTCGCCAGCGCGTCAAACGCCGCGTCAAACTGCGCTTCGCTTTCAAACGCTTTCAGCAGCGTATAGGCAGGCGCTTTGTTGACGACGTTCGGCGCGGAAAACTTTTCCGCCTCCGGGTTTTCGCAATAGCCCAGCACAAAGATGAAGCTCGCGCGCTCACCCGGTTTCAGCGCGACGCGCAGGTGGTGGCTGCCGACAGGCGCCCAGCCGCTGGCGACGCTGTTGCCGCTTCTGTTTTCAAACACGGCGCGCGGCTCATCAAAGCCGTTGTACGCGCCGAGGAAGCGCTCGCGGTCGGTGTCGAAGCCGTCCACCGGCGCGTTGACCGCGTACACGGCAAAATGGTTGCGGCGCTCGCGGTATTCCGTCTTGTGATAGATCGCGCTGCCCTCGATCTCGACCTCGCCGGTGGAGAAGTTGCGCTGGAAGTTGGTCGCGTCGTCCTGCGCGTTCCACAGGCAGAACTCGACGAAGCTGAACAGCGAAACCTCCTTCGCCGCGTCGGAGCGGTTGGTCAGCTCGACCTTGGTGACCAGCGCGTTCACACCACGCGGCACCATCGCGGTTTCCACCGCCTCAAGGCCGTTCTTTTCGCCCGTGATGCGGGTATAGCCGAGGCCGTGGCGGCACTCGTAGCGATCCAGCGGCGTTTTGACCGGCATGAACCCCGGCGTCCAGACCACGCCGCCGTCGTTGATGTAGAAATACTGCCCGCCCGCGTCGGTCGGCACATTGTTGTAGCGGTAGCGAGTCAGGCGCAGCATGCGCGCGTCCTTGTAGAAGCTGTAGCCGCCGCTCGTGTTGCTCATCAGGGTGAAGAACGCTTCGCTGCCCAGATAGTTGATCCAGGGCGACGGCGTTTGCGGCTCGGTGATGACGTATTCCCGCGCCGCGTCGTCAAAATAGCCGTACTGCATGAGGTTTCCTCCTTTTTATGGATGCATCGAAACGGCGTGAGCTCCGCCGATGCGAAATCGGTTTCGTAACGTTTCATTTCTTTCCGATGGATTCTATGACAACTATATCCCATTTATGCCGAAAAATCAAGTATTTTCAGTGATTTTCGTCTTTTGATTTTTGAGCTGCCTTCGATGCTCCCGCCTTTTTTGAAAACGAATTCGCTTGCTTCCTATATATCCCCTTGTGAAAACGTCAACGGATTTGAGCATTTTGACCATTCAAGCCGCTTGCTTTCAGAAAAAATTTATATTTTTTCGAAAAAAGCGCTTGCAATTTTGGAGAACACGTCGTATAATGAAACTACGAAAACGATTTAGAATATTTCGAATCCACCAAATTCAACAAACAGGAGGATGGAAACATGGCCGTAACAATCAAAGAGCTGTCCGCTCGGTGCGGCCTGTCCGTCTCGACCGTCAGTAAAGCCTTGAACGATTATCCTGACGTCAGCGAGGAAACCCGCCAGCAGGTTCGCGCCGTGGCCGACGAAATGGGCTACCGCCCCAACGCCATCGCGCGGAGCCTCAAGATCGGGCGCACGTTCAACCTCGGCGTGCTCTATTCGGACGACACCGAGAGCGGCTTCACCCACAGCTATTTCTCCCCCGTGCTGCAATCCTTCAAGCAGGAGGCCGAGCGCCGGGGCTACGATATCACCTTCATCACCCACAACATGGGGCACTCCAAGATGACCTACCTCGAGCATTGCCGCTATCGCAATGTGGACGGTGTTTGCATCGTCTGTTCCCACTTCGACGACGGCGAAGTGCTCCAGCTCGTCTCCAGCTCGCTTCCGCTGGTCACCATCGATCACGTTTTCAACAACAGGGCGTGCATCCAATCCGAAAACAGGCAGGGCGTCGAGGCGCTCACCCGGCACGTTCTCTCGATGGGGCACAAGAAAATCGCGTTCGTCTACGGCGCGGAGGACACGGTCAGCGACATCCGCCTGACCACCTTCCTGCGGACGATGAACGAGGCGGGGCTCTCCGTTCCGGATGATTACCTCGTCGCCTCCCCGTATCACGATCCCGCCTCCACGAGAGAGGCGACGGCGCAGCTCCTTGCGCTGGCGGATCGTCCGACCTGCATCCTGATGCCGGATGACTACTCCGCGCTGGGCGGCATGGACGCCATTCGCGCCGCGGGTCTGAGGATTCCGGAGGATATTTCCATCACCGGATACGACGGCGTGGCCATGATTCAGATGTGCCAGCCGCAGCTCACCACCGTGGAGCAGGACGTCTCCCGGATCGGCCGCGAAGCCGCGCGCAAGCTCGTTCACCTGATTGAGCAGCCGCGCACCACGCTGCCGGAAATCATCTCCGTCCCCTGCCGCCTGATCGCCGGCAAAACCGTCGCGAAACTGGGTTAACACGCGATTCCCCCTCCGCAGGAACGAGGGTGAACAATAAAAAGGAGGTTCTTACCATGAGGAAACATTTGTCTAAGGCTTTGGCTCTTACGCTTGCGATGAGCTCTCTGGCCAGCGTCTCTCTCGCCGAAGGCAGCGTGCTGAACGTCTGGTGCTGGAACGACGAATTCCAGTCCCGCTTCAACGCCTACTATCCGGAAGTCAAGGAAGTTGCGGAAGATAAGTCCACCACGACCCTGAACGACGGCACGATCGTCAAGTGGACGATCAACCCGAACGCCGACAACAACTACCAGAATAAGCTGGACGAAGCGCTCCTCGCGCAGGAATCCGCCGCCGATGACGACAAGATCGACATGTTCCTCATCGAGGCCGACTATGCGCTCAAATATGTGGATTCTCCGTACACGCTGGATGTCCGCGCCGACATCGGCCTGACCGACGGCGATCTGGACGGCCAGTATAAGTACACGCAGGATATCGCGACGGCCGACGGCGTGCTCAAGGGCGTGACTTGGCAGGCGACTCCGGGTCTGTTCGCCTACCGCCGCTCCATCGCCAAGGATGTGCTCGGCACGGACGATCCCGCCGAGGTGCAGACCTACCTGAGCGATTGGGATAAGTTCAACGAGGTCGCCGCGAAGGCCGCCGAAAAGGGCTACAAGATGCTCTCCGGCTACGACGACAGCTACCGTACCTTCTCCAACAACGTTTCCGCTCCGTGGGTGGACGGCACGACCGTCAAGGTTGACGCGAACCTGATGAAGTGGGTCGAGCAGACCAAGGAATTCACCGACAAGGGCTACAACAACAAGTCCCGGCTCTGGGATAACACCTGGGCGGCCGATCAGGGTCCGGAAGGCAAGGTCTTCGGCTTCTTCTACTCCACCTGGGGCATCAACTTCACCCTGCTGGGCAACTCTCTGGCCGTTCCGGTCTCTGAGGGCGGCAAGGAAGAAGTCGGCAACGGCATCTTCGGCGATTACGCGGTTTGCGAAGGCCCGCAGTCCTATTACTGGGGCGGCACATGGATGTGCGCCGCGGCCGGCACGGATAACGCCGAGACCATCAAGAACGTCATGCTGAAGCTGACCTGCGACAAGGCCATCGACAAGCAGATCACCCTCGACACGCAGGATTACACCAACAACATCGAAGCCATGAACGAAATCGCGGGCAGCGATTATCAGTCCGCGTTCCTCGGCGGCCAAAACCACATCGCGCTGTTCGCCAAGTCCGCTGAGAAGATCGACATGAGCAACGTCGGCCCGTACGATCAGGGCTGCAACGAGCAGATGCAGAATGCGTTCCGCGACTACTTCGACGGCACCATCGACATCGACGCCGCGAAGAAGAACTTCGAGACCGCGATCATGGAGCTCTATCCGGAGCTGACCGAGGTTGTCTGGCCGGAATAATCCCCGGAATCTTCCTCTAATACTAATTCGCAGTTAAAATGCTTAACAGAGCGCATCAGATTTTTTGTTCTGACGAAGCCAAGTGAAGTGAGGCGTACTGGAGGTACGTTGAACGGAACGAGGCAAAGTCAGAGCGAAAAAGATGGTGCGCGGATTAAGCCATTTTAACAAGAATTAGTATAACCCATACAGCCAATGGGGCGGGCGCTCTGCCCGTCCCATTTTCTTATCCTCTTATCCTCTAACCGCTCTTATCCCCTTTATCGCGTGGCGATAAAGTCCCTCGTCTGCAATCTAAAAAGAAAGGTGATTCGCATGCAAGCGCCCGCAAAAGGAACCAAGCGCCGCTCAATCAGCTACGCGAAATGGGGCTATATTTTCATCGCGCCGTTCTTCATCGCCTTTGCGATTTTCCAGCTGATTCCGCTCGCTTCGACCATCTATTACAGCTTCTTTGAGTATTATCGCAGCGGCTTGAAGGTTATCGGCCCCAACTTTACGGGCCTTAGCAATTACGTCAAACTGCTCAGTCTGGATCTGCCCAAGTATCTGGGCAACACCCTGCTCCTCTGGATTCTCGGCTTTGTGCCGCAGATCATCGTTTCGCTGCTGCTGGCCGTCTGGTTTACGGATAACCGCCTGCGCATCCGCTGCCAGCCGTTCTTCAAAACCGTGATCTACATGCCCAACCTGATTATGGCCTCCGCGTTCGCCATGCTCTTCTTCGCCCTCTTCTCGGATAACGGCCCGGTCAACGCCGCGCTGGTTTCCGCGGGCATCCTCAAGGAGCCGTTCCGCTTCCTTTCCAGCATCGCGGGCACACGCGGTCTGGTCGCGCTGATGAACTTCCTGATGTGGTTCGGCAACACGACCATCCTGCTGATGGCCGCCGTCATGGGCATCGACCTGAGCCTGTTCGAAGCGGCGGAGATCGACGGCTGCACACCCAGCCAGATCTTCTGGAAGATCACCATGCCGCTCATCCGCCCCATTCTGGTCTACGTGATGATTACCTCGCTGATCGGCGGCCTCCAGATGTTCGACGTGCCGCAGATTTTGACCAACGGCAAGGGCAACCCGGATCGCTGCGCGACGACCATGATCATGTACCTCAACAACCACATGTTCAGTAAGAACTACGGCATGGCCGGCGCGGTTTCCGTCATTCTGTTCATCATCTGCGCCGTTCTGTGCGTCGTGATTTATCGCTCGACCAATGAAGACGAGGGGAGGAAAAAGAAATGACTACGCAAGCCGTAAGGGATAAGGGCGCCGAGCAGAGCAGGCACGAGCTGCTGGCGCGCCGCATCGTGAGCTATCTGGTGCTGGCGATTCTCTGCTTCCTCTGCCTGTTCTTCTTCTATGTGCTCCTCATCAATGCCACGCGCAACCATTACCAGATTCAGCGCGGCTTCTCCTTCCTGCCCGGCAAGTCGTTCACGACGAACCTGAAAAACGTGCTGGCGGACGCGAACATCCCGATTCTTTCGGGCATCAAGAACAGCCTGCTCGTCGCCGCCCTCTCCGCGGTGCTCTCGATCTACTTCTCCGCGCTGACGGCCTACGGCGTGCACGCCTACGACTTCAAGCTCAAGAAGATCGCTTCCGCGTTCATCATCCTCATTATGACGATGCCGACGCAGGTTTCCGCGCTGGGCTTCCTCCGCCTGATGACGAACATGAAGCTCACCGACACGCTGATTCCGCTGTTCCTGCCGAGCATCGCCGCGCCGACGGTGTATTACTTCATGGTTTCCTACATGAAGAGCAACCTGCCGATGGAAATTGTGGAGGCCGCGCGCATCGACGGCTCCGGCGAATTCCACACCTTCAACTACGTCGTTCTGCCGATTATGAAACCGGCGCTCGCCGTGCAGGCGATTTTCACCTTCGTCGCCTCGTGGAATAACTACTTCGTCCCCGCCCTGATCCTGACCAGCAACAAGAAAAAGACCCTCCCGATTTTGATCGCCCAGCTTCGCAGCGCGGACTTCCTCAAATTCGATATGGGTCAGGTGTACATGCTGATCGCCATCGCGATCATGCCGGTCATCATCATCTACCTGTTCCTGAGCAAGTTCATCGTCGCGGGCGTCGCCCTCGGCGGCGTGAAGGGCTGACCTTCGTGCCCTCTGCCTCCCTCTTTCTCGAGGGCGGTTCAGACCGTAGACAAAAAGCTATTCTCCCCCCGAAGGGGGAGAATAGCCCTTTCCGCAAATGAAAGAATCGCTGAATTTCTTGATTTTGCTATCCAAGATAAGTTTGCTTATGTGGGCAAGCTGCGCCTCCCTCTTTCTCGAGGGAGGTTTTTTCATTGCCGGTTTGAACGGATACGCGACGGTTCTCTCTGCACCTCTGCTTATATGCATCCCGCTTGAGGGAGGGCGTCATTCCGCATCGTAGCTGTACACATGCGTTCCTGTCGTCTGCGAGGTCACGCCGTTGATAAATGCGTCGGCGTTCCAGTGCGCGCCCGCTTCATCGACATATTCAAACATGAGGGTTACAAAGGGAATTCTCCCCCAATGGCCGTTCGCTGCCCCGTAATCGTAAGACGTATTCATATAGGTCAGCTCCATGCTCAGCGGGCAGCCGTTCTTTTCCCGCAGCGCCAGCCGCGCGTTCCGCTCCGCCGCAGGCAGATCAATGGCTTCGCTTTCATTCTTAAATCCGCTGAGAAACAGCATATCCAGCAGCTCGTCGTCGTTCAGCCTTCGATACGGCGTAAGGATGAATTTTCCGTCATACGAGCCGAGAAACGAATTCTCGTCCAGCTCAACCGCCGTCATCGTCTCCGGCACGTCCTCCCGCCGGATGATACCGCGTTGAATCAATCCTTTCAGCCGCGCACGGCGTTCTTCATTATCCCCCTCGCTTGTGCCCATAAAGGTGTGGCCGCGCACGCAGTTTCTTTCGTTCAGCGCGTCCGGGTCGAAAGGCTCGCCCAACTGACGATACGCGTCCAGAATCGCCAGCATTTCCTCGTCCGTCAGGCAGTTGCCCGGCAGGAGCAGCAGCACCCGCTCCCCGTCGTATTCCGCCGGATCGAGCGCATACACGCCGACGCGGACGTTCTTTTTCGCCTCCAGCACGCTTGCGCCGTCGCCCGTCCGTTCCCCCGCCGCATAGGCCGCCATCAGCTTCTCCATGCGCTTGCGCTCGCCCGTGGTCAGGCGGCAGTTGCTCGTCAGGCTTGCGCGGATATCGTCGTGCATCATCTGCGTCGTGTCCACCTCGGTGTAGGCTTCCTCCAGCATCCAGCCGGTTTCCTCGACGACCACGCGGTGCATCGGCAGATAGCTGGTCTTTCTGCGCGCCTCCACCATCGGCGCATCCTCGATAACCCCTTCGCGCACCGCCAGCGCGCCCATCGGCAGACAAAGCAGCGCCATCAGCGCGACCAAACCCATCCTTTTCATACCCAAACCCTTCCTTTCGCCGTCCTTTTGCCGTTCTTTTGCCGTCCTTTCGCTGTCCCTTTCGTGCCTTTATGCTACCCGATTTCGCGTTTCCATGTCGTCACAGGGATGTATCAAACCTGTAACAAACGCGCGTGCCCTTGCCGATTTCGCTCTCGATGCGAACGTCGCCGCGATGCAGCCGCGCGATCTTCCGGCAGAGCGAGAGCCCCAGCCCCGCGCCGCCCGCGCCCCGCGTGCGCGCCCTGTCCGCCTTGTAAAACGGCTCGAACACATGGGCAAGCTGTTCCTCCGTCATGCCGCATCCGCAGTCCGTCACGTCAAACCCATCGGGATGGAGCGTCACGCAGACCGGCGCTTCCCCGCCCGCGCGCTGAGCGTTCACCACCAGATTGCGCAGCAGCAGGATGGTCAGCTCGCGTTCGCCGACGAACGCCGCGCCCTCCCCCTCAAGCCGAACGCCGTCAAACACGCGCAGCGCCTCCTCGGCCATCGCCCGCGAATCAAACGTCGTCCGTTCCGGCCGCTCGTGCCCGAGCCGCGTGAGCAGCAGCAGCCGCTCGTCCATCGTCGAGAGCCGCGCCGCCTCCCGCGCCATCATATCCAGCAGCTCGCTTTGCTGGCCTTCGCTCAACTTGGATTGCCCCAGCAGCCGCGCCCCGCCGAGAATCGCCGTCAGCGGTGTGCGCATCTCGTGCGCCAGCGCGTCAATGAGCGCCTGCCGTTCCTCCGCCTGCGCGCGAAGCGCCGCCTCCCGCTCGCCGATTGCCCCGCTCATGCCGGAAAACGCGCGAATCAGCGCGCCGATTTCGTCGTTTTGCGCCGTCGGCAGCGGCGCGTCGTATTCTCCCCTGGCCAGCCGCGCCGCCGCGGCGGAAAGCTGCCTGAGCGGCCGGGTCAGCAGGCCGGATATCCATGCCGCCAGCGCCACGGCCAGCGCCGATCCCAGCAGGACGATCAGCGCCGCGCCCCGCATCAGCGCCCGCCTGAGCGCATAGACGGGCGCAACGTCGAGCGCCGCCAGCAGCAGCACGCCGTCGCCCAGCGCGTGGGCGATCAGCAGCCGTTCGCTCGGCCGATCCAGCAGCGTGGCGCGCGCCGCCGTGTTCAGCAATTCGGGCAGCTTCTCTGCCTCCGGCAGTGCTTCCCCCGTGATCGGCTCCCCGTCCCGAAGCAGATAGACGGCCATTTTCTTTGAGCTGTAGCGCGTCTGCAAGGTCGATGCCTCGTATCGGTCAAATCGGTTCGACGCGGTTTCCAGCGCCACCGCGCGCGCAATCGCTGCTTCCTCGCCGAGCGCCCGCGCGCGCTCCCGCTCCATCGTCAAGCCGAAGCTCCGGGAGACCACCAGCGCCATGCCCGGCCCGAGCAGCGCCAGAACGAGTGCCGCCATGCACAGGGCGATGCGTTTTCTCACCGCCGCTCCACCTCTTTTCCGCAAAAGCGATAGCCGTATTTATAGACGGTTTCGATGTATTCCGCGCCGATTTTGCCGCGAAGGCGCTGGATGTGCACGTCCACCGTGCGCGTCTCCCCCTGATAGGCATAGCCCCATACGCCCGCAAGCAGCGCTTCCCGGCTGAGCGCCACGTTGTTTCGGCGCACGAGCATCGCCAGCAGATCAAATTCCAGCGCGGTCAGCGCCACCTCGCGCCCGTCCTTCGTCACCCGGCGAGACGGCAGATCGACCGTCAGCGCGTCAAAAACAAAGCGCGTCCGCTCCTTTTGCGCGCGGCGAAGGATGTTCTCCACGCGCGCCAGCAGCTCCTCCGGCTCAAACGGCTTGAGCATATAGTCCTCCGCGCCCAGACGCAGGCCGCGCACCCGGTCGTTCACCGCCGTCTTCGCCGTCAGAAACAGCACGGGAATCTCCCGCTCGATCATCGTTTCCGCCAGCGAAAAGCCGTCTTCCCCCGGCAGCATAATATCCAGAATCGCCAGATCCGGCGCGCCGTCCGCCAGCAGCGCCCGCGCCGCGGCCGCGTCCTCCGCCGCGCGAACGTCATAACCGACCAGCGAGAGCTGCAAGGTCACGAGCCGCCGAACGGAAGCGTCGTCTTCGACAAGCAAAAGATTCGCCATACCATTTTCGCCCCCTCGCCCTTATCATAACACAAAAAACACACGCAAAGTGTAACAGAGTTGTAAAAGCGGGCTGAGCAAATCCGAGATTTTGCATAAATTTCAATGACGGGCGCGCAATGCGCGCCCCCTACAACGTGGCGGAAAAATGCAGCCGTACATCGTGCCACCGTACCCGTAGGGGCGCGCATCGCGCGCCCGCGTTTTATGCAGAAATTGTTTTTTCTCAATTCTTGTTGCAGAAAAGAAAAAAGCGCCGTTTCACTCCTTCCGTCACGCCTACGGCGTGACACCTCCCTCAGGGAGGGAGGCCCAGACTGTAGACAAAAAGCTATTCTCCCCCCCGAAGGGGGAGAATAGCCCTTTCCGCACTTGATGGCGCTCATCCGAACAGGATAGCCAGCGCCTCGGCCAGCGTTTCCACGCCGTAGACCCGCATGCCCTCCGGCGCGCGCAGGTGCTTGGCGTTTTCGCGCGGGATGACGGCGGTTGTGAAGCCCAGCCGCGCGCACTCCGCAAGCCGCCGCTCCGCCTGCGAGACCGCACGGATTTCGCCCGCCAGACCGACCTCGCCGATCACCGCCCAATCCCCCGGCACGCAGGCGTCGCGCACGCTGGACGCCACCGCCGCGCAGAGCGGCAGATCCGCCGCCGGTTCGGACAGCTCGAGGCCGCCCGCGACATTGATATACACATCCTGATTGAACAGCGACACGCCCGCGCGCTTTTCCAGCACGGCCAGAAGCAGCGCCAGCCGCCCCGCGTCAAAGCCGTTCGTCGTGCGGCGCGGCGTGCCGTAGGCCGTTTGAAGCGCCAGCGCCTGCACATCCACCAGCATTGGCCGCGAACCCTCGATGGCGCAATGCACACACGAACCGGGCACATTCCGCGCCCGCGTGGAGAGCAGCAGCTCCGACGGGTTTTCCACCGGAACCATGCCGCGCTCGTGCATCTCAAACAGCCCCAGCTCGTTGACCGAGCCGAAGCGGTTCTTCACCGCGCGCAGGATGCGGTATTCATGCTGCCTGTCGCCCTCAAAGTAGAGCACCACGTCCACCATGTGCTCGAGCACGCGCGGGCCCGCAATCGCGCCCTCTTTGGTCACATGGCCGACGAGGAACACCGCGCAGCCCGTCGTCTTGGCCATGCGCATCAGCAGGCTGGCACATTCGCGCACCTGCGAAACGCTGCCGGGCGCGCTGGCCATGTCCGGGCGGTACATCGTCTGGATCGAGTCGATAATCATGTAATCCGGCGCGATTTCCTCCCAGCGGCGCTCGGCCGCATCCATCGCGTTTTCGCTGAGGATGAGCAGATTGTCGCTCGTCACGCCCAGCCGCCGCGCGCGCATCTTGATCTGTCGCACGGATTCCTCGCCGGAGATATACAGCACGCGCGCGCCGCCCCGCGCCAGATGCTCCGACGCTTGCAGCAAAAGCGTCGATTTGCCGATGCCGGGGTCGCCGCCCACCAGCATCAGCGACCCTTCCACCACGCCGCCGCCGAGCACGCGATCCAATTCGCCGATGCCCGTCGTCGCGCGGGCGCTCGTCTCCTCGGGGATTTCGGAAAGGCGCATGGCGCTTGCGCCCGTTCCCGGCCGCTGCTTGTTCGCCTTCACGGGGATTTCCGCCTGCTGCGCGGCCTGCGGAGCCTGCTCCTCGAGCGTATTCCACGCATTGCAGCCGGGGCATTTGCCCATCCAGCGCGGCGTTTCATAGCCGCAGGCGCTGCACACAAACACCGTCTTTTCCTTCGCCATGATGTTCCTCCGTCGATTGTTTTCCCGCTCATTGTATCACACTTGGCCGCCCCTGCAAAGCGCGGCGAAAACTTTTTTCGTTTCGCGCGCTTTCCCGATTGAATCCCTTCGGGGAATTTTGTATAATGAAATTATATTCTGGATATTTTTGCAATTCCCGGCCTTCCGCCGGCTGAACATACACATTCCATCATACGAAAGAGGGTCGGCCTTCGGGCTGCTCGCAGCGATTTTGATAGATTCGAGGTTTCCGCCATGAACAGAAGACCCTCTCAAAGCCGAACCGGCTTCGACTCCTTTTCCCCGCAGCACACGGCGCATTTCAAAGCCGCTCAGCCCGGCGGCGAGTTTTTCGAGCCCAAGCCGCGCGCGTCGCTGGGCAGGCGGCTGCTGCTGGCGCTGCTGCTGATGACGCTGATCGCGCTGGCCGTCAATCTGGCGGTCAATCAGTTTGTGCGGGTCGCCCGCGTCACCGTACCGATCCGGCGGATGGATCCCGCGTTCGAGGGCTACACCCTGCTTCAAATTTCCGACCTCAAGGGCGCGACCTACGGCTCGAATCAGGCGCTGATCCGCTTCGCGCTGCAAAACGAGGATTTTGACGCGGTGGTGTTCACCGGCGACATGGTTTCCTCGCGGGGGAACGCGCAGCCGCTCTATGCGCTGATCGAGATGCTGCGCGAGCTGAAGCCGGACGCGCCGATCTACATGATTCCGGGCGACAAGGACCCTCTGCCCGCCTCCATGAGCTACGCCACCGGCGGCAGCCCGTTCGCCCCGTGGGTGCTCGGCGCCAAGCAGCGCGGCGGGCAGCTTCTCAGCGCGCCTGTGCAGATTGAGCGCGACGGGCACACGCTCTGGCTGACGACCAGCGCGCTGCTCAGTCTGGACATGGACACGATGCAGGCGCAGTTTGAGCGGCAATACCTCGACGCGCTGGCCGACGGCGACGAAAACGCCATCGAGCTGACGACGTACAACCTGCAATGGCTGACCGAGACCCGAAACGCGCGCGCCAAGATGACCGATGCGGACGTGTACATCGCATTGACGCACGTGCCGCCCGCCGACGAGGAGCTGGAAAGCGCGTACCCCGGCAGCCTGCGCGAGCGCGTGCATCTGGTGCTCTGCGGCCATTATCAGGGCGGGCTGATCCGCCTGCCGTTTGCCGGCGCGCTGTTCATCCCCTCTCAAAATCTGCCGCTTTACGGCCTTCTGCCGGGGGCGGACACCTATTTCGGCCTGACCCGAAAGGGGCGAACCTATCTCTACGTCAGCCCCGGTCTGGGCGGCAACGACGGGCTTTACCCCCTGCCGTTCTTCCGCCTGTTCAACCCGCCGACGGTTTCGCTGATTTCGCTCACCACGTCGAGCCTGTAAAGGGACTCAAAAAAGCAGTCCTGCCAAGCTCAGAATGAACAGCTTTTCCCGCACACAGCCGTCATCGGTCAGAACGCGCATTTCCCCCACGCAGATCAGGCTTCCATCCGCCTCCTCATACATATTCCTGCATGAAATCAAATTGTCGCAGGGGACGCTTTGCAGCAATTCCGTTTCCCCGTCGTCGGACAGATAAAACACATTCAGCCCGTCGTCGGCATTTTCCGCAAAATAGTATCCGCCCCGCGAGGCGGGACACACGGATAAAACGCTTTGCATATCCGCAAACGCCTTTGAAAAGAGCACATGCCCCTCGAGATCGACATGAACAAAAACCATTGAGGCACATTCGCCGCTCTCCCATTTGTAGCCGTAGATCAAAACCCCTTCGTCCGTCGGCAGCATGCCGTAAATGTTGAAATGCTCCAGTTCCGGCAGCGGAAGATCGCGGAGAAACCGCCCGCCTTGATCCAGAATCCGAAGATATTGCTTTTCCGGCGTTTCATCCGGCTTTCTGCCATATAGAATGGTTTCATTCTGCCGCAATACGCCCTTTTGAAAAACAATTTCATTTTCAGAGTACATTTCCGGGCTGCAATAGCCCCAGGATATACAGCCGCTTGCGTCTACAAAAGCACTCCATGCCGCCGCATGAGACGCATCTACGGCGCATGCCCCTGTGATGAGCAGACCGCGCTCACAGGCATACACGTCATGCGGCAGTCCGGACAATTTCTCCCTCCGGATGTCCTTGCTTGAGACATTGTACTTTACGATATAGCCCGTGTTTTCGACGTATTCCGTTTTGTCAATGGATTCCACGACAATCATGCACAGACCTTCCGGGTTTTCCACCGCGCCAAGGATGAACGGCTCGCCCTCCCAAGAAAGCAGGGTTTCGGATTTTAATTCTCCCGCTCCGGAAACGCGCAGAATCCAGCCGTCTCTCGTCCCGTCCGCCGCGCGCGAGGAAAGAGCGGGTGTGCCCGATGTGCTGTCGGTTTGCGCCAACAACACGACGTCCCCTTCGGAAGTACGATAAACCGAAGAGAGGGATTCATCCCCGTTCCCGCCCCAGATGGCCAGCGCGGATGCGCCGGGGGATTCGGCAGCGGCCTGTTTCTCACACCATGCACCCGAAAACGGGAACAGGCACAGGCAGAGCAGCATCATAAAGCGCAGCATTTTATCGCCTCCTCGATGGTATAATACTAATTCTTGTTAAAATGGCTTAATCCGCGCACCATCTTTTTCGC
>ERZ825137.454-NODE-454-length-57394-cov-20.157223_pt1 | contig 57394 bp, 44 predicted proteins | sample MGYA00519873_ERZ825137 | MGnify/ENA primary metagenome ERZ825137 (study PRJEB31778, sample SAMEA3449190) | human gut metagenome | biome: human gut; feature: human-associated habitat; material: faeces | place: United Kingdom | collected 2010/2012 ...
TCCCTGTATCTTGATCATCCCGGATTTCGGATAGCCTGTTGGCCGAATCATACTTATAATACGTCGTTCGACCTGAAGGGTCTGTTATACTGGTGCATCCGACCAACGGCTTATAGGTGTATACCGAAACTCGGGAATCCGGCAAGCGACTGCGAAGAAGGGCGCCATAGGCTTGAAAATCCGGCACGTCGGAACTTTTACCGTCGTAATTCTCGATAGCATTAACTGCCGATCTACCCAATGCGTCATAAACCTGTTGATAGCTCGCATTCTTAATCTCCAAAACCGGATATTGCCTGTTATAAGACCACAGATACGTTGTCTGCACGCCATCGCTTCTCATCGATTGGTATACGTTCCCATACGGATGATTGTAATTCATGGTGATTTGCGTGTAATAATCTCCGGAACTCGTATTGAGTTTGTAATAAACTCGAGGCTGATAGGAGTAATTTACTTGAGTAAATTCTGTTTTAGAGCCAGATACGATATTGCCGTTTTTATATGTATACACATGCGTTACATTCTCAAACGGGTCATTTACCCTTGTAAGCTGATTGAGTTCGTCATATTCGTAAGTGGTCTTTTTGTTACCCACGGTAACAGATTTAATGTTATTTACTTCGTCATAATCGTAGGAATATGCAATACCGCCCGTATTTATCGATTCGACAAGCGTTGTGGTCTGATTTGCCCCAATATCTTTGTAGGTATAGTTGGTTGCAAGTCCGTTTACCTTGCGTGTTGAAAGCCTTGAAAGGTAATCATATTCATTCTTTACCTTTTCAACGCCATTCCACGATACGGAATACACTTGGTCGGGCATTTGACCGTTATTGATATTGCCGTATTTGTAGGCGATATTCTGCGTGCCGAGCATTGAATAGAACTTAACATTCGTGAGGTAATTTGTCTTGTCGGCATACCTGTACTCGGTGTAGGAAATCGGAGTGTTGCTTGAAATGTCCGTTCCCGAATACTCCCTTACGCTCGCAGTCCTGCCCGAGAGGTCATAGTTATACCTTGTGTAAGAATTTGTGGCGTAATCCACGGTCAAAGAAATGTTTCCGTCATTGCCGTAAAGGTACTTCTTTTTAGCAACTGAATTACCGTTTTCTTTATTATACGATTTTTCGGTCAGACGGTCAAGCGAGTCATAGGCAAAGCTTATGTAGTCCTTATTTCCGTAAGTCTGCCTTGTCATCAAGCCCTTTTGGTCGTATGTCAAGGTTGAAAGCGGCTCATAATCCGTTCCGTTGCCGACTTTGGTCGATACCGTCCTGCCGAATTGGTCGTAAGTAAAGGAATAATGCGTTGAATTGTTTACATTTATTCCTGTCAGCCGCTCTGCCGAATACGAATATGTGTTTGTAATCCCGCCTGCCGAAACAGAAGTCAAAATATTGTTTTGTTTGTTATATTGATACTTTGTTTCCTTACCTTTCGTTTGGCTTGCAGTAAGACCGTTTTCGTCAAAGGCATATTTGCTGTTTTCAATCTTGGAAATATAGCTGTGTTCGCCTATTTTTTCCATTCCCGAGCTTACCGAGTCCATCTGACCCGTTTTGGAATCGTATTTATATACAGTTGTGTTGCCTGCCTGGTCCTTCTGTGCTTCAAGATAATTATTGTCAGTGGTATATTCGGCGCTCGAATACATTCGTTTTGCGTTGCTGCCGTCCGTGGGGAAGTCCTCGATAAGATACCACTTTTGGCTTGTGTTCTTAGGCGTGCGCAAAACCCTCTGCGTTACTGCCGAGTAGTTGTCGGCGGTAAAGGAGGAACCGTCCGTTGAGTCGAGATAGTAGTTGCAATCCCCTGCCGAGGCGGTTGAAATTACAAACGCACCGTCGCCCGTCGGCTGAACGGTAAGGTTGCACTTTGCGGAATCGCCGCTTTCCGTCATCTTCAATTTTGAGCCGTATGCGTTGTCCTCAACCTTGATATAATGCCCGTCAAGCGTATGTATTTTATATACGCCGTTTCCGACATATTCAAACTTCCACTGATGCGTAGCCAAATTCTGATAGCGCAGGTTTATAAGCTCATGATTGTTGTTCATATCAAGAGCGTACGAAGTAAGCTGATTTACGATTGAATATGACTTGTCGGTGTCGATTACATCCCTTGCAACCGTTACGCCCTTGGTTACGGTGTTTTTAACATTGCCCTTTCCGTCATACTCAAGGTAATACTTCAAGCCGTCCGTAGAAAAGGCGGTGTTTATATTGTTTGAGTCGTCATAGGTATATAAATAACTGCTGCCCGAGGGATTGAGCATACCCGAAAGGTTGTTACCCTGATAGCCGAAAGAAGAATTTGACTTTGAAAGATCCTCCGACGAAACGACATTACCGTTGTTGTCATAGGTATAGGTCTGACCGAATTCCTCTTTATAGCAGAACGCTCCCGTGGTATATACCCTGTTTGCGTTGTTGTAATAGTATGTTTCAAAGCAAACATATGAATAATTATCGGGTGCAATAGCTTTTCCGCTTACAAACTGCCACGACGAAACCTCGGGATTGGCGTCAATTTCCTTAACGCCGACCTTTTGACCCGCTGAATTATAGAAATGCAGTGCAATGCCGAATTTGGGGTCGTTCGGCTTCAAGCCCGAAGTTGTAGGCACGGAACGGGCGCTTACCCACGCTCCGACGCTGTAAACATCGCCTTTTTCGCCCGCAACGGTAATATTCTGCTGAATTCCTCGGTATTTATCGCTGACAGAACCGCCTACGGAAAATGAATTTGAAAAACCCGACACACCGCTTGTGACGGACAGGCTGCCCGTTGAAGTCCAACCGTAGGTACTGCTGCCGGCGTCGCTGTTTTGCAAAAGGTTGTAGCTGCTCGCGCCCATACCCGTTTCAAGCTGCAAATTGTCAAGAAGCATCTTGCCTGTCGCAGTTCCGTCAAGTCCGCAGAACAGGCGCACGCTGTCGCCCGAATTTACGGAAAAGCTTACGGAAAAGCGCTGCCAACCGTCGGTTTTCTTGATATTTTCGGCGTAGATATACACAGGCGTACCGCCCGAGGACTGCTTTTTGACGCCGATATATGTTCCGTCGCCCGAAAGCTCCGAATTATCGGTTGTGACATAACCCGAAAGCGTATAATTGCCTGCCGGTAATGTGAAATCCCTGATAAGCAAACAGTCGCCCGAACCGCCGTACGGCTTTGAAAATTCAACAGCGTTGCCGTCAAGATAGCCCCGTGAGGAGTTGATTGAAACAGAAGAGTTTCCGCCGACCACAGGAGTATAATATAAAAATCCGTCCCTGAAGCCCTGATTTGCAAGCATATTTGTAACCGACTTGATTACCTTTGACTGCGAAATAAGCTTGTTGTTTGTCTGACTGCTCTTGCTGTTCGTTCCCTTGCTGTTCTGATAGTCAAAATACTGCGCCTCGCCGTCGTCATGAGACACAATTCCCGTGTTCTGACCGTAATTGTTGAACTGATAGGTATAGGTGTTGTCGGTTATTGTGCTGCTGTTTTTAGGTTTATGCTGTGACTGAACGGTCGTTTCGTTCGGATAATATGCGAACTGATAACGGCTCGGCAAGCCCTCGCTGTCACTGCCCCAGCTGAAACTTCTGACTCTGAAATTGGCGCCCGTGTCATACTCGATATTGACCCTGTTGCCGTCAATACTGCCTATTCGGTTAAGAATAAGGTAATTACCGTAGCTTTGGCGGAGAGGTATGCTCTCGCCGTCCGGGAATATTACGGAAGTAATTCGACTGTTGGGGTCATACCCGAATTTCGTAAACCTGTTGGCGGGGTCTTCAATAGCAACAAGATAATAATTCGAACTGCCGTTTATGTATTCGTAATAGAAACTGTATACACGGCCTGCACCGTCAATAACCCTTGCAAGCAAAGTCTGCCCGGCGTGTACTGCATATTCAACCTTTGACCAAACACCGTTAGCATTGATAAACTTAATTATTCTTCCTGCTTCATCAAAATACATACGGTTTTTATCTTTATCCGCAATTTTGAAGCCTTTGACAGTAAAGTCGGGGTCTGTATTTGCTTCAATTGCGTTAAGCGTATACCCTAATCCGTCCTCGTCCTTGCCGCTGCTTGCGCCATTTTCGAAGTAGAACCAATGCTTTGTGCCGTCGGCGTCGGAAAGGTAATATTTATAGCCCTCCTGCGCAAGCTTTCCGCTTTCTTCATGGAGCGTTATATTGTAATTCGTCTGCATACCGCCGCCCAAGTCGGCAACATTCTCCGAGTCCCTGTTTGAATTGTACACAAGAGAAATCGCAACGGGCATAAGGTTTCCGCCCAAATCCTGCGTTAAGGGCTGAGTGAATATAAAATTTCCGTTGTAATTGTTTACGCTTGCAGTTCCGTTCCTGCCTGCGGGCAAACTTGTATAAGACCAGTAGCTCTCAACGCCGCTCATATTGCGGTAAGAAACGCTCAGAACAGGTCTTGTAGTCGGATATGTCGTATATTCAATAGAGTGGAACCAAACCTTGTGAGTGTTTGTCTGCTGTGTTTCAAGCACAATTCCGTAATTGGCTGCCGTTCCCTCATACCACGCATATACAAGCTTGGTTATGTCAAAGGATTTGAATTCGGGATATATATAACTGTCATGATAATCGCTCTGTGTTTTGTTGTCGGCGGTAAGCACGGTGTAATCAGCAACATTGCCGTCGCACGAAGGCTGATTGTTATATGCAAGACTGCTCTTGCTCCACGAGCTTGTAACCTGATGCGCATAAATTACAACATCGTTTGTTGTCGAATAAACATTTCGTTTGCACACCGCAAGCTGAGCGCCGATAACCTTTGAATTTTTACCGCCGATTGACGGCAGGTTGTTAATTTTTATATACGCCTTTGTCTTGCCGTAATTTGCTATGCCGTCTCCGACATACATACTTCCCGCATCGTCGGCGGTACTGCCGAACGCCTTATTCGGGTATCCGGAGGCAACAAAGGTGCTTGTCATTTCGTTTCTGTCCTGCTCGGTTTTTATCGCAGGGTCAACGGTTACGGGGAACTGCCTGTCCGCCGAACCGAGCCACTGTTCGTCAAGCGACATTGTAACGGTAAATCCGCTTTCGGTTATATCGGAAAGCGCAAGTGTAATGCCGTCGGACGCTTCGCCCGCAGCGTCAAACATAACGGGTGCCGACAGCGTAAACACCGCTTCTCCGTTTTCATTTTGCAGGATGACTGTCTTTTCGTCAACCGAAGCGGGCACAAGGTTTTCGGCACTGTATTCCACCGAAAACGCTTTCGGAGCACTGCTGTCCTTGAGAATGATATTCTCCTTGAGCTGTTCGGGCATAACGATATATTGCAAATCCGCACCGTCGAACAAATCCTCGTAAATTACCTGCGAGGTAAGATTTTCAAGGGTTGTTTCATCGCCGTCGTCCTCACTGTCAACTGTCTGTGCGCTCTTTTTGTTTGAGCTCGAAAAATTCCATGACAAATCGTATCCGTCCTTGGTAAGACGAACAAGCTTGCTCATATTCGATTTTTCGGAAAACCTGACGGTATAGTCGCCGAAGGTGTTTACCAAATCCTTGTTCAGTATTCCGCGGGCAAAGCGTGCTTCATCCGACGGAACTTTTGAGAGCGAGTTATCGTAATCGACCCACTCGCCGTCCTTTTCAATGTGGACGGGCATTTCATACACGACAGCCTGATATGTGCCGTCGCTCATTCTGAAATGCTTGACATACTCTTCCCTCTTCGTCTCGTCTTCGCAAAGGATTTTGACATTCCCGTTTTCGTCAAGCACCTTGTCCTCGGCGCTTTGAGTGTCCTCGGGTTCGTTTTCTTCTTTAGTCTGTGCAGCGGATTTTACTGCGTCCGCAGACTCCGCCACTACCTGCATAGGTATTATTTCAAATACCAACAATACTGCCAAAAATACGGACAGTATTTTACACAGCTGTTTCATTACCCTCTTCATAATTGATATACCCCTTTATTTTCTCAAAAGCAAATATATAATAACACAGTTATATCATCAGTTTCAACTGTGTATTCCCACAACAAAAATTAAAATTCATTGTGCATTTTGACATATGTAAAAAGCAACTCACACAAAATCGCTTCTAAACAGCTTATTGCATTGCAAAACAATGCCCCTGCTCATAAGAACAGGGGTAATAAGTTTATTGATGTTGAATACAATTTCATTCCGCATAGCAATGCTCGGAGTCGCTTGAGGTTATTTTAACGCTTACGGGTGTACCTACCTCAAAAGCCGAAAGCTTTGCCAGCACGGGAGTATAATTTGCGGTATAGCCGAAAACAAAATCTCCCTCACGCTTGGTTTCGGGTATGATTTCAACGGTTTTACCTACCTGTTTTTTCAAAAACTCGCTTCTAATTTTCTCCGCAACCCTTGAAAGTGCGGCAACACGCTGTTCTTTAACAGATTTTTCGATTTTGCCGTCAAAAGAAGCCGCTCTTGTGCCCTCTCTTACCGAGTACGGGAAAATATGGATTTTTTCAAAGCCGACTTTTTCGGCAAACTCAACGGTATCGTTGAAGTCCTCTTCGGTTTCGCCCGAAAAGCCGACCATAATATCAGTTGTAAGCGTGCAATCCGCAAACTTTTCACGGAGCTTTTGGCAGAGGTCATAGTATTCCTCGGCTGTATAGTGGCGGTTCATACGCTTTAGTGTATTGTCGCAACCGCTCTGGAGAGAAATATGGAACTGTGGGCAAAGCTTTTCGCATTTTGCAAGTTCCGTTAAAACCTCGTCAGTGAGATGGTCGGGCTCCAAAGAACCGAGCCTTACACGCTTTATTTTTTCATTTTCGCAAGCCGCCGCAACGGCGTTGTAAAACTTCTCGCCCGTATCCTTGCCGTATGCTGAAAGATTGATTCCGACAAGCACAATTTCGGTAAAGCCCTTGTCGGCAAGCGCCGAAACCTCGCTTTTTATCTGCTCGATAGGCTTTGAGCGCACCCTGCCCCTCGCATACGGAATAACGCAGTATGAACAAAATCTGTCGCAGCCGTCCTCAATTTTAACAATGGCTCTTGTCCGCTCATTAAATTCATAGATGGGTTTGCCGCAAAAAGCCTCGCCCGACATATGCTGATTTATCTCAACAATCCTCTGCCTGTTTTCGATAAATCTTTTGAGTTTTCCGACCAACGACACATTATCCTTGTTGCCGATTACGACATCGGCAGCCGTGAGCTCGCCTGCCATCTGCGGAAAAGCCTGCGGCATACAGCCTGTTAAAACAACGATGCTGTTCGGATGATTTCTTTTGAGATGTCTGACGGTTTGACGGGTCTTTCTGTCGCTTTCCGCCGTTACGGTACAGGAATTCACGACAAAAACATCTGCGTCGTCATCACTTAATGTAACGGAAAAACCGTTTCTCAACAAGTCCTCGGTTATTTCCTGTGTTTCATACTGATTGACCTTACAGCCAAGCGTGTAAAGCTTAACTTTCATTTATAACTCCTATTGCTTATATTGATTTCACACGGAAAACACGAACTCCGTGCGACGGAACACGGGCATTTATCGAGCCCGAGGTAACATCGATTTCCTTGCTCCAAAGGTCGGTAAACTGATAAGCGCCGACATCGCTCAACTCAACATAGCTGAGGTTTGCGACATCTTTCAGCGAAACGCTCATATCCTTTTCGGCATTTGATTTATTGAAGAAGCAAATTGCAACCTCGCCCTTGTCAAGCGGCTTTACGAGAATATCGGAAATTGCATTTGTTTTCATTCTTCTGCACTGAACGCCCTTTTTATCCTGGTCAACGGCAATAAGGTCTTTATTGGTAACAATCTGCAAAATCTTATTGTTGTAATCAACATTGCCGTCCGAGTCGATGAATGTTCTTATATCGTTACCGAGAATAAGCGGAGCGCAAAGCATACACCAAAGAGTAAAATGCGATTTATTCTCTTCAACGGTCAATTTCCCGTTGCCAACTTCAAGCATATCGGGGTCGTTCCAACCGCCGATGCCCGAATAATCGGCAAGCTTAACATTTACCTCATAAATTCCGAGGATTGAAGCCCATACAGGCTTGATGTCCGGGGTCGTTCTCCAAAGGTTACCCGCCTGTGCGCCCCATTTCCACGGCTTGTTTGTACCCCATTCGCAAATTGAATATACAATCGGCTTTTCGGGTACATTGTTCTTTTCGGCATAAAGCTTTGTTGCACGCTTTAATTCCTTACCCATATTTATATACTGAGTAGCCGCCGAGTCCATTCTCGAACCGATGGGGTTCTTAATTTCTATTGTATTGTCACCCTTGTTGAGGGTTACCGTTATCTGACATCTGCCCGTTCTGCTCCAAGCCTTGGTAGGCGGAATGTCAACGGGATAAACATCTTTTTCGTTTACCGTAACGGTTGCGTATTTTTCGGTCTCCGCCGCTTTCTTGACCACAAGAGTGAGCGTATACTCGCCGTTCTCGGGGACATTTACAAAGCTGAATCGTACGCTTCCCATATTGCTGTCAAGGCGTGAAACATATGAGCCGTCCTTGTCCTCGACAATTTTTGCCGTGCCGTAAAGCTCGCCGTTTTCAGCCTCCAAGACCTGTTCATTTCCGCCGTTTTTATCGGTAATAATAACCTTATCTATAAGCGGTGCCTTTGATGTAATAGCCTTGTTGTGGCAGAAATCGTATTTGAAATACTCAATTCCCCATTCGGCAAAGGTCTCCGCGTCAATTCTCTCATGTCCGAGTGAAGCGGGAAGATCCTCACAGGTAAGCGTACCGTTTGAGGAATATATACCTGCCTTGAAGCCCATTTTGTTCAAATCCTCGACAAGCGGTTTAATGCCTCTCGGGAATGTGGCAAGGTCGCCCTGAAGCTTGCCGTCCTTATCACGCATTGAGCTGTGCCAGCAGTCGTCAAGGTTAACATAGTTATATCCTGCGTCAAGCAAGCCGCTCTTTTTCATAGCGTCGGCAATCTGAAGGATTTTTTCCTCGGAAATCTCTGTTCTGAATGAATTCCAGCTTGACCAGCCCATAGGCGGAGTGAGTGCAGCACCGTTGTCATATTTTTCGGTCGTTTTAATATGTACACCGAGTTTTGCCACAGCCTTGCGGATGTCGCATTCCGGGCAAAAATCGGGATTTCTCTTCTTTGCTATATAACCTGCTGTTGCCGCCGCACCTGCAAGAACCGCGGCAGAAATGATTTTTCCTAACATAACAATTCCCCTTCAAAAATAAAGAGGATAGCGAAAACAGTTTCACTATCCTCCTTGATTCAATAAATTAAATTATTCCTCAACGGGAGTTTCCTCTGCGGGAGCTTCTACTGCCTCTGCAGCAGCGGGAGGATCGAGAAGAGCCTTGATTGAAAGGCTTACACGCTTCTTGTCGAAGTCAATGTCAAGAATCTTGACTTTAACTTCCTGACCTACCTTGAGAACATCTGCCGTATTTGCAACATGCTCATAAGAAATTTCGGAAATGTGGATAAGTCCGTCAATTCCCGGAATAATGTTTGCAAATGCGCCGAATGTTGTAAGTCCGACGATTTTAGCGGTAATTTCAGAGCCTACGGGATAATCTCTCTTGAGGATTTCCCACGGATTGTCCTCAATCTTCTTGAAGCCGAGTGAAATCTTCTTGTTTTCACGGTCGAGAGCCTTTATGTAAACTTCAACTGTGTCGCCTACATTGACAACCTCCGAGGGGTGCTTGATTCTTGTCCAAGAAAGCTCGGAAATGTGAATCATTCCGTCAACGCCGCCGAGGTCAACGAACGCACCGTACTTTGTAAGAGAACGAACGGTACCTGTGTACTTCTGTCCCTCTTCAGCCTGTGCCCAGAACTTTTCAGCCTCTTCCTTGCGGATGTCTCTGTTAGCTGCCTTGATTGAGCCGACAACTCTGCGTCTTCTCTTATCTGCTTCGATAATCTTGAATTTAACGGTCTTGCCAACCATATCCTCAAGAGAATCGTTTCTGCTGAACTTTGAAAGCGATGCGGGAACGAATACACGGATTCCGTTATACTGAACATAAAGTCCCTTGCCGTCGCCTACAACGCCTGTAACCTTACCCTCGACAACTTCGTCGCTTTCGGGGTCGATTGTTTCCCAAGCCTTAGCTGCGTCGTAACGCTTTTTGGAGAGCATAACCGTACCTTCGGCATCGTTTGTTTTCATAATGATAAGGTCAAGCTTGTCTCCGACTTTAACTTCTTTTGTAATATCGCAGGCAGGGTCATTGCTGAACTCATTTGCGGGAATGTAGCCGGTGTGCTTTCTTCCGACGATTTCAACCTCAACCTCTGAGGGCGAAACGCCTACGACTACGCCTACAACTTTTTGGTCTGTGCTTTCATCTATATATTCTTCAAGCATAGCAGCAAAAGATGTATCTTCAGCCATTGTTGCCTCCTCCTTTACTGCATTTGTGCTGACTGTTTGTTCTAATTTTTCGGTCATTGTTTTCAGTACCTCCTTAATTATACTGTCAGGAGTCGATGCTCCCGCAGTAACGCCGACTGACTTAAACTTTGAAAAATCGATGCCGTTCAATTCCTCATAAGTCTCAATCAGGTAAGTAGGGCAATTGGATTCACACACAGCTTTCAGCTTAGCCGTATTAGAACTTTGACGGCCGCCTATGATTATCATAGCGTCGTTTTTAAGCGAAAGTTGAGTGGCTTCCTTTTGTCTTTCTTCTGTCGCATTACATATTGTATCAAAAATTACGGCGTTTGTATAGTAATTTTTAATTTTTTTTGCATATTTTTCAAAAGATTTTATCGAAAATGTGGTTTGGGACACGAGTATTAGACGATTATTGACTAAATCGGGGTTGGAATTGATAATTTCATCCAATTCCTCCTCGGTATTGAATACGAAAGACGGACCTTTGCAGTAGCTTCTGATACCGATAACCTCCGGGTGTGATTTGTCCCCCGCAATAAAGGTTACGGTGTTTTCGTCCGAATTTTCGCTCACGGTCTTGTGAATTTTCAAAACAAACGGACATGTGGCATCGCAAAACTCGGGCGAAACGCTCTTGACCTCCTCGAGAAGTTCCTTGGTAATTCCGTGAGTTCTTACAACTATGACATCTCCGCTTTTACATTCGTCGGGGTGCTCGATAATACGCACTCCCCTCTTTTCAAATGACGAAATGACCTGCGGATTGTGGATAATCGGACCTATCGTGCATACGCTTTTGCCGTCGTCAACCATTTTTTCAAGCAAATTAACGGCTCTGTTTACGCCAAAGCAGAAGCCTGCCGATTTGGCAAGTGTTATTTCTCGCAATGTCCTTCCTCCCAAAGTGAAGTAATATCGCCCATAATGCGCTTTGTAGCGTCCTTGAGTTCCTTGGCGCTGTGCGGTTCTTCGGTAAAGCCGAATTCCTCGTTTTTGATAAGCTTACCGAATCTGACTGTAAGGCGTGTGCCCTTTTTATATCGATCGCTTGTGTATATGGAAACGGGAAGCACATCCGCACCCGTCATTTTGGCAATGAGCGCCGTGCCCGACTTGCCCCTTGCGGGCTTAAAGTCCTTTGAGCGTGTGCCCTCGGGGAAAATACCCAAAACATATCCGTTTCTTACAATGTCCTCAGCAAACTCAACTGCGGTTGTGTCGCCCTGTCCTCTGCGGACGGGGAAAGCGTTAAGGTGCTTTATAAATATGCCGAGAGCCTCGTTTTCAAAAAGCTCTTCCTTTGCCATAAAATGAATGGTTCGTTTAACGCCTCTGCCGAGAATTATCGGGTCAACACCGCTTTGGTGGTTGCAGGCGATTATAAAGCCGCCGTCCTGCGGAATGTTTTCCCTGCCGATATATGTTACCTTATATCTGAGGCAAAACAGCACCGCAACCCATCTCAACGCCTGATAAAGCTTGTATTCCTTAACCTTGCTGAAATCAAACTGCATTAAATTCTCTCCTTGATGATATTTACGATTATATTTTTGGCCTCGTCGAAATTATAGTCGGAGGTATCGACAATAACGCTGTCCTCGGCGGGCTTTAAGGGTGCAATCTCACGGTGCGAGTCCTGATAATCCCTTTTCTGCAAATCTGCAAGCACCTCTTCATAGGTGTCCTTTGCGCCCCTTTCGACAAGTTCCTTGTATCTTCTCTTCGCTCTTTCCTCTGCGGAAGCCGTGAGGAAAATCTTGATTTTTGCGTCGGGCAGGACAACTGTGCCTATATCCCTGCCGTCCATAAGGCAATTATTGTTTTTTGCAATATCTCTCTGCAAATCAAACAGGAACGCACGGACGCACGGAATTGCCGAAACATCGGAAGCCGCCATGGAAGCGTCGGGAGTTCTGATTTCGGTTGATACATCTTCGCCGTTTAAGAAAACATGCTGAACATCGCCGACAAATTTCAGTTCCACCTTTATATCTTTAAGCGCCTTTTCGATATTCTCTGCGTCCTTTGTGCCTATGCCGTGTCTTAAAGCGTAAACGCCGACCGCACGGTACAACGCCCCTGTATCGACATATATAAAGCCCAATTCCTTAGCCGCGGCACGGGAAATTGTGCTTTTGCCTGCGCCCGCAGGTCCGTCAACAGCAACATTAACTACCATAATTTAATCCTTTCTTTATACGCTTTCTCCGGCAACACGACCCGTTGAAAACGCAATCTGCAAATTAAAGCCGCCCGTATATGCGTCGACATCTATCACTTCGCCCGCAAAATACAAATTTTTGCAAAGCTTTGACTCCATTGTTTTCGGGTTTATCTCCTTACAGTCCACTCCGCCCGAGGTAATAACAGCCTCGTCTATCGAGCAAAAATTGAGAACGGTTAGCTTCATATTTTTAATTGTCTTGACAAGGCTCTGCCGCATTTCCTTAGTGACCTGATTGCACTTGGTGGACGGTCTTATCCTCGACAGCCTGATAACGGGGTTTATAATCGCCCTCGGCAAAAGCATACCGAGCGAATTTGAGATTGCCTTGTTGGAGTTTTCAAGCAAATCCCTTTGAATTCTGGCGTCAAGCTTCTGTTCGTCCAAAGCGGGCTTCATATCGACATATATTTCATACCTTCCGCTCTCCATATTTCTCATATGTGCGCTTGCGGAAAGTATCATCGGTCCCGAAACACCGAAATGAGTAAACAACATCTCGCCGAAATCGGAATATATCTCTTTTTGCGCTACGGTATCTATTACCCTTATTGCGCAGTTGCGAAGCGATAGGCCCATAGCCTCACTGCAATAGCCCTCACGGCAGGTAAGCGCAACCAAGGACGGTCTGATGTCGACTATATTATGGCCTACGCTTTTTGCAAGCGTATAGCCGTCTCCCGTTGAACCCGTTTTCGGATACGACTTGCCGCCTGTTGCGATTATTACGCTGTCGGCATAATATTTTTCTCCGCTCTCGGTTGCAACGCCTTTAACTTCGCCGTTTTCACAGATAAGAGCGGTAACCCTTTCCTGCTTGCGTTTAACTCCGTTTTTTGTGATAAATTTATTCAGAGCGTCAACAATATCCATTGCCCTGTCGCTTACGGGAAAAACTCTGTTTCCCCTCTCGACCTTTAATTCAACGCCGAGATTTTCAAAAAAATTACGGGTATCGGCGGTGGAAAAATCGGAAAATGCGCCGTACAGAAATCTTCCGTTCCGAGGGACATTGGAAATCAAAGCCTGTATGTCGGTTTCGGCGTTTGTGACATTACATCTGCCCTTGCCGGTTATCAACACCTTACGGGCGATTTTGCCGTTGCGTTCAAGCAAAACAACCTCGTTACCGTTCTGTGCCGCCGTTCCCGCAGCCATACAGCCTGCCGCACCTGCGCCGACAACAATAACCTTACTCATCGCCGCCTGCCTCTTCTTTCTCATAAACCTGATACTTATCCCAGACATGCTCAAGCTCGTTGAAATTCCTGTACGCCTCGTTTTTACGGCTCAAGGTAACGCTTGCGATAAGAGCGTTGATAAGACTCAACGGAGCCGCAAGGGAGTCCACGACCGACGCCATATTGCTTTTTGCGACAAGCAGATGGTCGCTGAACGGAGCAATCGGCGAATTTTCGGTATCGGTAATCGAAATTACAGTAGCTTTTCTGTCGGAAATAAAACGCAGAGCGTTTACCGCCTGCTTTGAATATCTCGGGAAGCTTATCGCAATGCACACATCGCCCTCGCCTATTCTGAAAACCTGCTCAAACATCTCCGATGCGCTTGACGAGTCAACAAGGATAACGCTGTCAAAAACAAGGTTGAAATAGAAAGCGAGGAAATATGCGAGCGCCGCCGAGGAGCGAACGCCGAGAATATATATCTTTTTAGCGCTGTTTATAGCCTTAACGGCATTTTCAAACGCCTCTTTTGACACTGTTTCCGCTGTTTCACGGATAAGATTTATATCGTCGTTTAATACGGTACTGATTATATCGTTATTGCCGAGCAAGCTTTGAGAGACCTCCATTCTCTGAACGGTGGTAAGCTTGGTTTTTATCATCTGCTGAAGCTCTTTTTGCATTTCGGGATAGCCCTTGAAGCCCAGCTCACTCGCAAACCTGACAACGGTTGACTCGCTCACTCCGACCTTTTCGCCGAGCGAAGCCGCCGTCATAAACGCCGCCTTGTCATAGTTGGTTATGATGAAATCGGCTATTTTCCTGTGGCTTTTGGAATATTTTACGGTTTTGTCTTCAAGCCTTGCCAATAAATTGTTTTTCATAAAAGCACTTATCCTTTTTCATTTGCTGTATCTGAAATATTATAATTGAAACGAACGCTTTTTGCAAGATTTCCTGCAAACTATTTTACCTTTTGCGGCATATATGTCATTTCATATCCGCATTTTTCCGTTTTTGAAAGCGAAAGAGAAAAAATATCGCTCGCTTCGCATTCTTTTTTGAAAACTGCGTTTATCTGGTCGTTATTTGCTTTTGCAATATCCGAATATGAAGCGATAAACGGCAGTTTTGAACTTTTCGCACAGCTTCCGAGAGTATCGGACGATTTTGCATTAAAACCTAAAAGCCTGATATACGGCGCTTTTATTGACAAATCCGACTTTGTCACGCCGAAAGCCGAGGACAGCACCGCACGGCGTATTCTCGAATGGGTATAACGCTTGGTTTTTGCGCTGTCATATATCCCGTCAAGGGTTGTTTCGGAAGAGACGGCGGAAATTATTCTGTTTTCAAGTCCCTCGGACATACAGGCAATATTTTCGCCGATTTTTTCTCTGTTTGAACGAAGCAGAGCCGAAACGGCGGTTTCGTATTTTTCTTTGTCGATAATTCTGCCGTTCTCCGCAGCCGAAGCATACAGTTCTTCCGTATTTTTCGGTACGAAGTCGGAAATATCCGCATTTTCGTAAAGCATATTTCTCAAAAGCGTTGCGGAGGCAAATTTTTGCGTCCCGTCAAGCGAGTTGTAACCTGCGCCCTCTCTTTTGACGGTAACGGGCTTTATATTATATCCGTTTTTGATTATCGCCTTGATATATTCTACCGCAAGTATATCGTTCGGAGAGGAAACAACCGTACCTCCCTCGCAATCGCAAATTGCCTTCTCACGGGCCGAGGGATAGCTTATACCTTTTTCGAGATACGCTTTTATCTTATAGTCAAAGTCGGGATTTGCGGTAACTTCGGCAATTTTTTTAAGCTTTTTTATGTCGCCGCACTCACTGCCGAAAGCTACGGTATCACAGCCGAAGTTCTCAAGAATACGAACGGCGTTTTCGCAAAAAATTTCCGCACTCGCCGTCGCATAGATAAACGGCAGCTCCAACACAATGTCGGCACCGTTATAAAGTGCCGCTTTGACTCTTATGTCTTTCGGAAAAACGGCAGGCTCTCCCCGCTGGACAAAGTTGCCGCTCATAACGCACACAAGCGTGTCTCCGTCCTTTTTTACGGAGTCTATAAGATGCTTATGACCGCAGTGAAATGGGTTGAATTCACATACAATTCCGATTATGCTCATTTATTACATTCCACTCCTTTATCAGTTTTTCCAAAGAAAATGCCGCATTTGCGGGGCTGGTCGAGGGCAAGAGCGTTATTTCAATACCCGTACTTTTCTTTATGTATTTATTATAAAGCTTCTGAGCCGTTTTGCCGTTTGCGTATATGTGTTTTATGTTTCCGACAGCTAAAATTTCCGACAAATCGTTCGGCGTAACGCTTTTTATGGTGCTGTCGGCAGAGCCTGTTATCTCGCAGGATTTTATAACATCCCAAAGTGCAATTTTGTTTTCAAGCAAAAAACTTTTCTTTTCATCGACTGTGTTTGGAACAGGTCGGGAAAATACAGCCGCTGTAACTTTCCAAAACCTGTTTTGCGGATGTCCGTAATAGAAATTATTTTCCCTCGATTTCACCGACGGAAACGAGCCGAGCACAAGAATTTCCGAGTTCGAGTCAAAAACAGGCTCAAATGTGTGTACCAAAAGCTCTCCCATTCCGTCATCTCCCGTCAAAATTTGCTTTTCATCTTGAAAAATTATATTGATAAGTATATAATAATTACGGAAAAATTTCAACCTGACATCTCAGAGGAGGAAAACAATGAAAATTCTTGTTATTAACGCAGGAAGCTCTTCGCTTAAATATCAGCTTATCGATATGGAAAACGAAACCCTGCTTGCAAAAGGTATCTGCGAACAGATAGGAGACAGCAACGCAACCTTTACTCATAAGGTTCCCTCTTGTCCCGAAAAGACAATTAAGAGCGAACCCCATCTTATGGCAGACCACAGCGAAGCTATTCAGTTGGTTCTCAACACTCTTGTTGACCCCGAGCACGGAGTTATCAAGTCAATGGACGAAATCGGTGCGGTAGGACACAGAGTTCTCCACGGTGCGGAAAAGTTCTCGGCTTCGGTTCTTGTTACCGAAGAAATGAAAGAAACCGTCAAAGAATGCTTCAAGTTCGGCCCGCTCCATAACCCCGCAAACCTTAAAGGTATTGAGGCTTGCGAAAAGATTATGAATGTTCCGCAGGTTGCCGTATTTGACACAGGCTTCCACCAGACAATGCCCGACTACGCATATATGTACGCTCTCCCCTATGAGCTTTACGAAAAGGACGGCATCAGAAAGTACGGCTTCCACGGCACCTCGCACAGATATGTTTCGGGAAGATGCATAGAGCTCCTCGGCGGCAAGGCAGAGGGTACAAAGATTGTTACCTGCCACCTCGGAAACGGCTCCTCGATTACGGCTGTCAAGGACGGCAAGTGCTTCGACACAACAATGGGTCTTACCCCTCTTGAGGGCATTATAATGGGAACACGCTGCGGCTCAATCGACCCCGCAATAATCCCCGTAATTATGAAATCTCACAATCTTACACCCGATGAGGTCGATGTCCTCATGAACAAGAAGAGCGGTATGCTCGGTCTTGCGGGAACAAGTGACAACCGTATAATCGAGCAGATGTCAAAGGACGGAAACAAGAGAGCTCAGCTTGTTGAAAATATGCTTTGCCATCAGCTTGCAAAATACATAGGCGGTTTCGCCGCTGCAATGGGCGGTATTGACGCCGTTGTATTCACGGGCGGTATCGGCGAAAACAATCCGCATTACAGAACAAGGGTTGCAGAGAAGATTAAGTTCCTCGGAACCGAAATCGATGAAGAGAAGAACGCTCTCCGCGGCGAAGAGGTTGAAATCTCCGTTCCCGGTTCAAAGGTCAAGATGTTTGTTATCCCGACAAACGAAGAGCTTGTTATCGCAAGAGACACTCTTGACATCGTAAGCAAGCTTTAATGCAAACAAAACAAAACGCCCGTAAAAATTACGGGCGTTTTTTGAAATGCGAAAGGATGTGACGCTTATGAAAGAAAACAGAAAGCTGCTCAAGGAAGTTCTTAAAGAAATTCGCCGTGATATGACCGACGAAGAAGTCCTCAACCTGCTTGCCGACAGTAAAATTTCCGTCAACCCCAACAAGAAAAAGGAAAAATACACACTCGGTCAGCGTGCTGCGGACGCAATCGCAAAATTTGCAGGCAGTTGGGCATTTATTTTTTCATTTACGGGCGTGCTTGTGCTTTGGATGGTAATAAACACCATCCTCTCGACAAAGGCGTTTGACCCCTACCCGTTCATTCTTCTGAACCTTGTTTTATCCTGCGTTGCGGCAATTCAGGCTCCGCTTATAATGATGAGCCAGAACAGGCAGGAGGAAATCGACCGCCGCCGTGCCGAAAACGACTACAAGGTAAACCTCAAAACCGAAATTATGATTGAGGACCTCTATGACAAGGTAAACGCCATTCTTGCCAAGCAAAAAGCGATAGAAAAGAAATTAGATATGCAAAACGGCGAAAAGCCAAAGCAGAACAAAGAGGATAAATGATTAAAGCCACTCAAATGAGTGGCTTCTTTCATATTTTGTTATCTGATTTTAATCGTTACAATCTCAAACGGCTTTAAGGTAAGCGGAATTGAATTTTCCTTTGCGGAAATAACCTTCAAATCGTTTTCAAGCATATCGCAGAGCGTTACCGACTTGAAATCAAAGCCTGTTTTAATAACCGTATTTGTGCGCTTGTTGAAACTTTCGTACATTCTTACGATAATGCCGTCGCCGTCCTCGGCTTTCTTAACGGTCTCTATGACGATATTTTCGTCACGGACGCTGACAAAAGAATAACTGTCGCCGAGCTTGCCCGAATGTTTTCCAACAGTGATTGCGGTCATCGGGTTATTGAGGTCATAAGCCTGCTTTATCGTACCCGCTTCACGGTAATCCCCTGCGTGCGGATAAAGCGAATATGTAAAGAAATGCTCGCACTTATCTGCCGTGGGGTCGGGGTATGTTCCGCTCTTTAACAATGTGAGTGACATTACGCCGTCGTGAATTGCATGACCGTATTTGCAGTCGTTGATAAGGCTGACGCCGTAGCCGTATTCGGAAATATCGGCATATTTATGAGCACAGACCTCAAAGCGTGCACTGTCCCAGCTTGTGTTGTAATGTGTAGGTCTCTCGACGGAACCGAACTGAATGTCATATGTCGCCTTGTCGGTGTTTACATCAACGGGGAACGCCGCTTTAAGAAGAATATGCGACTCTTTCCAATCGATATAAGTCTCAAAGTCAATGCGGTCAATGTCGTCATAAAGCCAAATTTTCTGCTTAACGGTACTGTTTAAGAACGCCTTTTCAATTTCAAAGCCTGCTCTCGCACCGTCCGAAATCGGTTTTACGGACTTAACATCGTTTACTTCCCATGATTTATCGGTATAGTAATTACTGATTTCCCAGTTGTCGTAGTCTCTGGGTAAGTCCTCATAAGCCGTAATGACATTTCCTCTTGCGTTCTTTTTGAGCACATCACGCATATTACGCTTGTCGTAAATCTCGGAAAGCGTGCCGTTTTCGTCAACGGTCAGGCGGAAAAAGTCATTTTCAACGCAGTTGTCGCAAACTCTTACTTTTCCCTTTTTCTCGGGCATCGGAATAACCTTATAACCTTTGGCGGGAATATCGTGAACGCAATATGTAACGCCGTCGATTTTAACAGCGCCGTCCCCCTTAAACGAATTGGGATTGAAAACAAGAACGCCGCCGTCGGTGTCAATGTTCTGTGCAATGTCGCTGTAAGCCTTTGAAACAACTTCCCTGCCTGCAAGCTTGAGCTGTTCGTACTGCTTTGACGAAACCTCGTAAACCTCTTTTATTGAGGAACCGGGAATTATATCGTGGAACTGATTGAGAAGTATTGTTTCCCAACCGTCGTGAAGAGCCTTTTCAGGATATTTTGCACCGTTGAGCTTTTCGTCCATAACCGCAAGCGTTTCCGCCTTTTCGTAAAGAAATTCGCACTTACGGTTATTGCGCTTGTTTTTAGCCTGAGAGGTGTATGTTCCTCTGTGATATTCAAGATAAAGCTCGCCCTGCCATGTAGGCGTTTTCGGGTTTTCCTCCGCTCTCTTTTTAACTCTGTCAAGCATCGAACCCGCAAATTCCATCTTCGCCTTCGGGACGCCCGAAATGCCTTTTTTAAGCACATCGTAGTATTCGAGGTCCTTTCTTACGGGTCCGCCGCCGCCGTCGCCGAAACCAAAGGTTATCATAATGTCGTTGTTTATATCCTTTTGCTGATAGCGGTCATATCCGCCTTGAAGCTGGCTTGGGTTGAGCTTTGCGTTATATGTACAGTTGGTTGCGGTGGGAACGCCCCTGTGCTTGTCCTGTGCCGTCATAAAATATGAGAATATATCCGTGCCGTCTATGCCCCTCCACCAAAATGTATCGTAAGGCATACGGTTTGTTTCATTCCAACCGATTTTTGAGGTAACAAACTTATCAACGCCGCTTTTCATAAGGATTTGCGGTAACGCCGCAGAGTATCCGAACACATCGGGGAGCCACAGCACCTTTGAGTCAACGCCGAATTCCTTTTTGAAGAAATTCTTGCCGTAAAGCACCTGTCTTACAAGGCTTTCGCCCGAAGAAAGGTTGCAGTCGGCTTCAACCCACATTGCGCCCTCAACTTCCCAACGGCCTGCCTTGACCATTTCCTTGACCTCGGCGTACAGCTCGGGGCACTCCTCTTTGAGATACTTATAAAGCTGAGCCTGGCTTGACATAAACTTGTATTCGGGATACTTTTTCATAAGCGCAAGAACGGTCGAAAAAGAACGCTGAACCTTTTCCCGTGTCTGCGCAAGCGTCCAGAGCCAAGCAACATCAATGTGAGTGTGGCCGATACAGATTGCGTTTACCTCCTCGGGCGTACACTTTTTGAAAAACTCCCTGTCAAGATACTTTTGCGCCGCCTTGACGGAATTATTGAATTCAACGCTGCCGGGAACACGCAAATCAAGAAGATTTACCGCATTGAGTATATGGTTTTCAATGTCGATATATGTCTTTTCGCCGGGATTGAGATATTCGGTAACCTCAAACGGAACTTTAAGACTGTAATAAAGCTTCCTCGCCTCTTCGTTATATACAACAAGCTTTGCGTCAAAATCAAGCCAGCCGTCGCCGTTCATACCCGTATATGCATATATGTAAAGCTCATAGCTTTCCTCTGCGTTGTCAAGGAAAACCTCTCTGTGGTTCATATCAAGTCCCTGTACAAGCACACCGTTGAGATAAACTATAAACTGCGGATTTATTGCGTCCCAGCTCTGCTTATATGCGTCGGTCGAAATTACAAGCTCAACATTTTTGCCTCTGTACTGCTCGGGAATTATAAGCTTTTTATAAAACCATGCGTGCTCGTCCTGCTTACCACCCCAACGCTCGTTCTTACCGAACTCACGGAAGCTGCCGTCAATCTCGGGCAAGGTGTTGTCCGACTTGTAGCAGCACTCCTTATAAAGAAAGCCGTCGATATGGGTCTCGGAAGCCGTCATATATTGCTCAAAAGTGTCAAAGAACACTCTCATTCTGTCCTCATAGAAATCTGTCATAATTACCTCTCATCCTTGAATATATCCGAAATAAGATAGAAAGAGCCGCACACAAGCACAAACGGCGAACTTTCCACTGCTATATGATAAGCGATTTTCGGTTCAATTTCAACATCTATTTTATCAATATATTTTTTTGAATAATCACAAAGCCGCTCGGGCTCTTCGGAGCGGGGGTTGTCGGGCTTGGTAAAAATGACCCTTTTACAGTGCGGCAGAACATTTGACAGGTATTTTTCGCAGTCCTTATCCGCCATCATACCGATTACCGCCGTAATTTCCCTGTCGGAAAATTCGCTTTCGAGTACCGCCGCCAGAGCCTTTGAGCACTCCTCGTTATGTCCGCCGTCAATGAGGACATTATCGCTTATCAGCTCCATTCTGCCGTGCATAACGGTATTTTTGAGCGAAAATACAATATCCTTTTCCTCTACGCCGTCAATGAGCCTTGCAGCCTCGATAACTCCTATTGCATTTTCCACCTGATGCCTGCCGTCGAGCGATACAAAATACTTATTACCCTTATATATGAAATTTGTGCCGTCTTTGCTTTCGGATATTATGTTTACTTTACCGAAATCGGCTGTAATCAACCTTGCGTTCTTTTCCTTTACCGTTTTTTCAATTACCTTCAGTGCATCTTTATCCTGAAGCGAGGTCGTGACAACCTTGGAATTCTCCTTTATAATTCCGCATTTTTCAAAGGCGATTTTTTCCACAGTATCGCCCAAAATTTTTGTATGGTCTTTTGAAATCGAAGTGATTACCGCAACCTCTGGGCACTTAATTACATTTGTGGCGTCAAATCTGCCGCCCAAACCGACCTCCATAACGGCATAGTCGCATTTTTGCTCATAAAAATACAGCAAAGCGGCGGCTGTGATTGCCTCAAACTCGGTAATTACAATTCCGTCCTCTGACAATCCGTCAATAACAGGCTTAATTCTCGAAACAATATCCGCCAAATCGGATTTCGGGATATTTCCGCCGTCCGCTTTAATTCTCTCGCAAAAGTCAAAGACATACGGGGAAGTAAAAAGCCCCGTCTTATATCCTGCGCTTATCAAAGCGTTTGAAAGCATAGTCGAGGTCGAGCCCTTTCCGTTTGTGCCCGCAACATGAATAAACTTAATTTTATCCTGCGGATTTCCGAGCCTTTCAAGCAAAATATTTATTCTTTCAAGCCCCGGCTTTATGCCGAAAACCAAAAGCGAATGTATGTAGGCGACAGCCTGTTCGTAAGTCAATAAAATCATCTCCGAAAAAAGTATAGCACACGCAGGCAAAATTATAAAGATTTTTATTTACAACAACCGCCAAAAGGTGTAAACTGAAATAAATAAATCAGCGGAGGATGAGTTTATGGAAGAAAGAAAACTCACGGGAAAGCGTAAGCTCGGATATTGTTCGGGTATCATTACGGAATCATTGCTTTATAATATGTTCTGTACATATTATCTTGTTTTCCTTACCGACATTATTCATATGAAACCCGTGCTTGCAGGTACGGTAAGCTTTATTTCAATTTGTTGGGACGCAATAACCGACCCGATTATCGGCGCTTATGCCGACCAAAACGGTGCCGACAAAAGGAAATATATGGCTAAGGCTCTGTTTCCGCTTATATTCCTGTTTATTGCCGCATTCTTCAACATCGGCACGGATAACAGCGTAATTCAGTTTATTTACTACACGGCGATAGCTATGCTCTTCTGGCTCGCTTACACGGTATACACAATCCCCTATTATGCAATCGTTGCGGAAATTACGCAGGATTACGACGAAAGAACCGATATTCGAAGCACAAGCTCACTTATCAATACGGCGGCGATTTTCCTCGGAAACGCTTTGCCTGCCGTTGTTCCGTCGCTTTTCGCAGGCGTTGTAATTTCGGGCAAGCATATCGGCGAGTCGCTCGGTTGGGAAATCACTGCAATTATAATGTGCGTGCTTTCACTCACCTTCGGTCTTTGTGCGGTCAAATCTCTTAAAGGCATTAAGCTTATTAAAGCCGAAGCGGAAAATGTTACGGGCGAAAGGAAAAAGGTCAAGGCAATCTTTTCCGAGATGCTTGAAGTGCTTAAAATCAAGCCTTTCAAATGGTTTGCTATGTTCATCATCTTCTTCCTTATCGCTTCGTCAATGATTCAGTCGTCATTCGAGTATATGATTAAGGACTGCGTCGGCGCAGACCCCGAGTTCTATATGGTAGTCGTTATCGTCGAATTGGTTGTCGTTATGGCGGCGTTTATCCCGATAGTTACAAAGGTAGCGGAGAAAAAGGACAGAAGATTTTCAAGCCTTTTGTTTATGTCAATTATGTGCGTCGGACTTATAGGCTGTAAAATCGCCGGCGTTAAGTCAATTCCCGTCGTTCTTTGCGTAACTTTCTTTATGGCAGTCGGTATGGCAAACTTCTGGACTGTATTTTACTCAATCGCATATGACCTTGTCGAGGTTGACGAATTCGCATACGGCACACGCCGTGAAAGCGTTATTACCGCGCTTCCGCAGTTCTTCCAAAAGTTCGGCTCGGCAATCGGCGTATGGACCGTCGGCTTTGTGCTTCAGCTTGCAGGCTATGACAAGACAAACTCCGTTCAGCCCGCAACAGTCGCAAAGGGAATTGAAAACAATGTTACAATCCTCCCTGCCGCATTCCTTGTGCTTTCGATTATCGGCGTTTACCTCTACCCTGTTACGAGAGAAAAATTCGCAAAGCTCAAAGAAGAGCTTGAAAAGAAAAAAGCAGGCAAAGAGTATTCGACAGACGGACTTGAAAAGTTGGTATAAATATCAAGTCAATATATTACTGTTAAAAGCCCCCGAGTATTGTGAAGATACTTTGGGACTTTTGTGGTGCCGAAACGAAATCATCTTTATGGTAGGGCGGGGGCTTGCTCCCGCCGCAAATCCGCAAAAGTCGGTAGCGACAGTGAGCTGTCGGGAGGGCGTTTACAAACGAGCAGGCGAACCGAGCGTGATTTTTGAGGAAAAGGAGGAGTTGCGTAGCGAGTGAGAAATAGCCAAAGGCTGTTGCGAACGATACGAAGCAAACGACGACGTGCGAAGCACCCGCACCTCTTCACTTTTCACTATTACCTATCACTTTGCCCGCAAGCGCCGCCCCCTACACCGCCCGGAAATTCAAAAACTCCTTGGAAATTTTATATTCCCCTGCCCTGCAATAAAGCAATTAAACTGTTGATATATTCCGAAAAGAATGGTAAAATATATAAGTTACAAAAATTTTTAAGAAAGGAAGTAATAAAATGAGCGATAAAGGAAAGTTTTACATTACAACCGCAATCGCCTACACATCAAGAAAGCCGCACATCGGCAATTCTTACGAAATCGTTTTGACCGACGCCATTGCGAGGTACAAACGAATGCTCGGTTACGATGTGTTCTTCCTGACAGGTACCGACGAGCACGGACAGAAGATTGAAGAATATGCGAAAGAGGCGGGAGTTACTCCCAAGCAGTATGTCGATAAGGTAGCGGGCGAAATCCGTGAAATCTGCGACAGCCTCAATACGACCTATGATAAATTCATCAGAACCACCGACGACTATCATGAAAAAGCGGTTCAGAAAATTTTCAAAAAGCTTTATGATCAGGGCGACATCTACAAGAGCGAGTACGAGGGAATGTACTGCACACCCTGTGAGAGCTTCTGGACGGAAAGCCAGCTTGACGAAAACGGCTGCTGCCCCGACTGCCACAGAGAGGTCAAGAAAGCAAAGGAGGAGGCATATTTCCTCAAGCTTTCAAAATATCAGAAGCAGCTTGAAGAGTATATCGAGTCAAACGAGAATTTCATCTACCCCGAGTCGAGAAAGAACGAAATGCTCAACAACTTTATCCGTCCCGGACTTCAGGATTTGTGCGTTTCAAGAACCTCTTTCAAATGGGGTATACCCGTCACATTTGACGACAAGCATGTTATATATGTTTGGATAGACGCACTTTCAAACTATATCACGGCTCTCGGCTATGACCCCGACGGCAGCTCCGATTTGTATAAAAAATATTGGCCTGCCGATGTTCACATCATCGGTAAGGACATTGTAAGGTTCCACACCATATATTGGCCGATTATGCTTATGGCTCTCGGCGAGCCTCTTCCCAAACAGGTTTACGGCCATCCGTGGCTTCTGTTCGGCGAGGACAAGATGTCGAAGTCAAAGGGTAATGTTATCTATGCGGAGGATTTAATCAAGGTATTCGGCGTTGATGCGGTAAGATATTATCTTCTTTCCGAAATGCCCCACGCTTCCGACGGCTCAATAACATACGAAACACTTATCGAGCGCTACAATTCGGACCTTGCCAACACCATAGGCAACCTTGTAAACCGTACGATTGCAATGCAGAAAAAGTATTTCGGCGGCGTAATTCAGCCGAACGATACCGCAGAGCCGCTTGATGAGGAAGTTAAGTCTCTTGCCGTCAAGACCCTTTCGGATGTTGACAAGTGCTTTAACGAGTACAAGATTGCCGACAGCATTGAGTGTATTCTCACTCTTGCAAGGCGCCTTAACAAGTATATCGACGAGACTATGCCGTGGGCTCTCGCAAAGGATGAAAGCAAAAAGGCAAGGCTCGGCGCAGTGCTTTACAATCTTCTTGAAGGTATCCATTACCTTGCGATTTTGTTAAAGCCCTATATGCCCGATACCTCAAAGGAAATCCTTGCTCAGCTCAATACGGATGTTACCGATTACGATTCTCTTCTTACCTTCGGCGGACTTAAAGTCGGCGAAACCGTCGGTGAACCGAAAGTCCTTTTCTCAAGAATAGATGCGGAAAAGCTTATTGCGGAGCTTGTTGCAAAGCAGGAGGAACAGCAGAAAGCCGAAAAGCAGACTATCGAGGAAATAAAGGGCGTTGCGAAGATAGGCATTGAGGATTTTGCAAAGGTTGAGCTTAAAGTCGCAGAGGTTACGGCTTGCGAACCTGTAAAGAGGGCAAAAAAGCTCCTCAAGCTCGCTCTTGACGACGGAAGCGGAACAGACAGAACCGTTGCAAGCGGAATTGCCAAATGGTATTCCCCCGACGACCTTGTCGGCAAAAAAGTAATTGTCGTTTCAAACCTTAAATCGGCTACGCTTTGCGGAGTTGAAAGTCAGGGTATGATTCTTGCGGCGGACGCAGGCGAGGACGATGTAAAGGTAGTTTTCATTGACCCATCCGTTCCCAACGGCTCAAAGATAAGATAATGTACAGAAATATTTTTGACACGCACGCACACTATGATGACGAAGCCTTTCAGGACGACCTTGAAGGGCTTTTGTCCGCTTTTCCCGACAGCGGAATAAGCGGCGTTGTCTCCTGCGGCGTAAATGAGGCAAGCTCAAAAAGGAACATTGAGCTCGCACACAAATACGGGTTTATCTATGCGGCTGTCGGCTATCACGGTCTCAACACCGAGGATTTGACCGATAATTATCTTGAAGCAATAAAAGCTCTCGCACAGGATAAAAAAGTCGTCGCCATAGGCGAAATCGGGCTTGATTATCACTATGAAAAAGAGACAAAGGATTTGCAGATAAAGATATTCCGTGAGCAGATAAAGCTTGCCAACGAGCTTAATTTGCCCATTATCGTCCACGACAGAGAGGCGCACGAGGATACGCTTAATATTCTGAAAGAGCTAAAGCCGAAAGGCGTTTTGCACTGCTTTACGGGAAGCGTCGAGACGGCAAGAGAGATTATAAAGTTAGGTATGTATATAGGTCTCGGCGGGGCGGTAACCTTCAAAAATGCCGTAAAGCCCGTTGAGGTTGCCAAAATCGTCCCCGAGGACAGGCTTGTGCTTGAAACGGACGCACCGTATATGTCGCCCGTACCGTTCAGGGGCAAGCGTTGCACCTCGCTTTTAATCCCGTATACCGCACAAAAAATCGCAGAGGTGCGAAACTCCGATGTTCAATCCCTGCTTGACGCAACCGACAGAAACGCAAGGGAATTGTTCAATATCAAATAAGACAAAATCCGACGGAAACGCAAAATTTTCGTCGGATATTTTTTGCAAAAAGCCCTTGACCTAAAGTTAGGTTTAAGTGGTATAATCCTAAATGTAAAAACAAATATATTATGCAAAGGAGAAAAACATATGAAAAAGCTTGTTGCATTTTATTCAAGAGCGGACGAAAACTATTTCGGCGGCACAATCCGCAGTATAAAAGTCGGAAATACCGAAAAAGCCGCAGAAATGATTGCCGAAATCACAGGTGCGGACCTTTTCAAAATAGAGCAGAAAGTCCCCTATTCGGCGGATTATCACACCTGTGTGGATGAAGCGAGGGAGGATTACCGTAAAAACGCACGCCCCGAGCTTGTCTCACTTCCCGAAAGCATAGACGATTACGACGAAATTTATCTCGGCTATCCGAACTATTGCGGAACGATGCCGATGGCAGTATACACTTTCCTTGAAGCGTTCGACTTTTCGGGCAAAACAATCCACCCGTTCTGCACGCATGAGGGAAGCGGACTTTCAAACACCGAGCACGATATTAAAAGCACCGCAAAGGGCGCAGCCGTCAAAAAGGGTCTTGCGCTCAACGGAAGCAGAATCGACTCCGCAAAGCCGACAATAGAAAAATGGATAAAATCGAATTGAGGTAAAATTATGAAAAAGCTGTTGATTGTTTATTATTCACAGACGAACGGCAACACAAAGCGCATTGCCGAAATGCTTCAAAAGGAAACGGGCGCAGATATTTTCCGAATAGACACCGCCGTCCCCTATTCGGGCAGTTACAACGATGTTGTAGACCAAGGGCAGGATGAGGTAAACAGAAAATACGAGCCGAAGCTGAAACCCGTGGAATTCAATGTCGCAGACTATGACATTATCGCCGTCGGAACTCCGACATGGTGGTACACAATGGCGCCTGCGGTATTAACTTTTCTGCACGCAAACGACTTTTCGGGAAAGACAGTTGTTCCGTTTATGACAAACGGCGGCTGGCCCGGCCATGTTATAAAGGATATGAAAAACGCCTGCCACGGTGCAAAATTCGCCCTTGATATGCAGGTGCGCTTTGACTCAACGGGCGGCGCACACCTCGAAACACCCGAAAATGAAATCATTACTTGGGCAAAGAATGTTAAAGAATTGTTGAAATAAGGAGAATACAATATGGCAAAAGATGTTATGCTTCTGTTCGGCGCAGGTCAGATAGGAATGGCTATCGCACGCCGAATGGGATACGGAATGAAAATTATCACAGCCGATAAAAATCTTGCAAATGCCGAGGCTGTTGCAAAAACCATGAACGAGGCGGGATACGACTGCCTGCCCACAACAGCCGATTTGTCCGACAGGCAGTCGATACTCGACGTAATAAGCGAAGCACAGAAACACGGAAAAATCAAAATGCTTGTAAATGCGGCGGGCGTATCCCCGAGTCAGGCGTCGATTGAGACAATACTCAAGGTGGATTTATACGGCACCGCAGTGCTTTTGGAGGAGGTTGGCAAGGTAATCGCCGAGGGCGGTACGGGAGTCACAATTTCAAGCCAGTCGGGCAAGCGTATGCCGCAGCTTACGGCGGAAGAGGACAGACTTCTTGCCTGCACGCCGACTGAGGAACTGCTCTCGCTTGATATTCTTCAGCCCGAAAATATCCGTGACACGCTTCACGCTTATCAGCTTGCAAAAAGGTGCAATGAAAAGCGCGTTATGTATGAGGCGGTAAAGTGGGGCGAGCACGGAGCAAGGCTCAATTCAATATCGCCCGGAATTATCGTAACCCCGTTGGCAATAGACGAATTCAACGGTCCGAGAGGAGATTTTTATAAAAATATGTTTGCGAAATGCCCTGCGGGAAGACCCGGAACGGCGGACGAGGTTGCAAATGTCGCCGAGCTTCTCATGAGCGACAAGGGCGCATTTATCACGGGAACGGACTTTATGTGCGACGGCGGCGCAACCGCAAGCTATTACTACGGTCCGCTTCAGCCGAAAGACTGATTGACATACATCTATAACACACTCATAATCAAAACATATAACCCCGCCTCACTTTATGTAAAGTGAGGCGGGGTTTACTGTTGCACTGTTCCGTTAGTATAATCAATTGCAAAACGAAGCTCTTTTGTTAAATGGCTGTCAGTCAGTAATAAATATAAATTTTCCCGACAGCGTAGGGCGGGGGCAGTGCCCTTATGGGCGAGTGAAAAATGAATAATGAAGATTGAAGAATGAAAAATTGCGGGTGCTTTGCACGGGTTAAAATTTATATCATATCGTAGGGACAGCCCTTGCGGCTGTCAGATACAGTGTAGGGCAGGGGTGATTCCCCTGACAGGGGCAATGTCTGCATAAGCAGACAAAAGGGTGCCTGAATTCGGAAGAATTTGCTCCTGCCGCCAATAAATATGTAATTCCCCGAGAAGTCCGCTCCATCTCCGAGGGAGCTGTCAAACGCAACGCGTTTGACTGAGGGAGTAAAAAAACTAACTGCAAAAACCAGCGCAAATTCAATGTTATAATCAAATTAAAACCATATCATACCGTCGGGGCGAACTTCGCTCGCCTACTTTTGTTTGCTGAAATTTGACAGACGACCGCAGGTCGCCCCTACGGGTTGTACATTGAAAAATAATGCCATATCAACCGTAAATTACGATAAAAAAACAACAATCTAAACGGCGGGAGCAAGCCCCCGCCCTACGCTATATAATATGTTTTTCAAGTCGTGCCTTCAGCCTCCCTTGTGTAAAGGGAGGTGTTGAGCGGAGCGAAACGGAGGGATTGTAAGGTTGTTATTATATGATTTTGTAAAAATCCCTCAGTCATTTTTTACAAAAATGACAGCTCCATTTACAAGGGATCCTATGTCGGACAGCCGCAAGGGCTGTCCGTTAATATATTTTATATGTGATTTCTTGCCGACAGGGACAAACTCTGTCCCTACAGGCACGCATAAATTTTCACGTCCCGAACGGATTTCGTTCGGGGCGTGGTTTGTTTGTTATTATTCTCTTATGCTCTTTTTGCCATTTCTTTATCGTGGGCAAGAGCTTTTTGGCGAGCCTCTTCAAGCATCATCGACTTGACCTTCATAAGCCTTGTCGTGGAGCTTCTCTCGTTCTCGTCAAGCTTCATTGTAATGTATTTTATCGTGTCTTCATATCTCGGAATCATAACATGCTCCAGGGCGTTTACCCTACGGCGTGTCTTTTCGATTTCGGCAGACATCAGCTGACACGACTTTTCGACCTCGGCAAGCCTCAGCATAAGCGGCATAATGTCGGAAAGCGACTTTACAGCCTCGTCAAGGTCCGTTGATGTGAACGCAAAGCCATAAGAGTATATATCCGCCTCGTCCGCCGTCTTAAACTTTGCGTCAAACACGGGAAGCTTTACGCTCATTACATTTTTTTCGTCAACATCAAGAGACATCTCCTGCATGGGCATCATAAGCGCAACATCCAACGCCGAGTCGCTCATTACCGAGCGAGCAACGGACATATGGGCGTTTGCCTGCTTTATTCCGTCCTCGACCTGCCGTCTCAACTCTTTGTTCTCACGCACAAGCTCAAGGAAACGGCGCATAAGCTCATCTCTTTTGTCTTTGAGAAGTTTATGACCCCTCCGAGCCGTAACAAGCTTACGCTTCAGATTGGTAAGCTCCATACGGGTGGGGTTTACATTCATTACTGCCATAATATCAGTTCCTCGGATTTCCGTTACTTCTTATCGTAGTATTCGTCAAGGAGCTCGTCGCTGACACGCTTCAATTCGCTTCTCGGGAATATTCTCAAAAGGCGCCAGCCTATATCAAGAGTTTCCTCAATGGTTCTGTCCGTGTCGAAGCTCTGATTAACATATTCCTTTTCAAACTCGTCGGCAAACTTTGCATAGAGCTTATCCATATCCGTCAAAGCCGCTTCGCCGAGGACTACCATAAGCTCTTTTGCGTCCTTACCTCTTGCGTAAGCCGAGAAAAGCTGGTTCATTGTGTTTGAATGGTCCTTTCTCGTCTTACCCTCGCCGATGCCTTTGTCTTTAAGTCTCGAAAGAGACGGAAGAACATCGATAGGCGGCATAATTCCCCTACGGTAAAGATCACGGGAGAGGATAATCTGACCCTCTGTGATATATCCCGTAAGGTCGGGAATGGGGTGGGTCTTGTCGTCCTCGGGCATTGAAAGAATGGGTATCATAGTGATACTGCCCTCTTTGCCCTTCTGTCTGCCTGCACGCTCATAAATCGACGCAAGGTCGGTGTACATATATCCGGGATAGCCTCTTCTGCCGGGGACTTCCTTTCTTGCGGCGGAAACCTCACGCAATGCGTCCGCATAGTTTGTGATGTCTGTCATAATAACAAGGACATGCATACCCTTGTCAAAAGCAAGATATTCCGCAGCGGTAAGCGCCATTCTCGGCGTTGCTATTCTTTCGATTGCGGGGTCGTTTGCAAGGTTCGAGAACATAACCGTTCTGTCGATAGCACCCGTCTCCTTAAAGGAACGGATAAAGAAGTTCGACTCCTCGAATGTGATACCCATTGCCGCAAAGACAACGGCAAATTTTTCGTCTTTACCCCTTACCTTTGCCTGCCTTGCAATCTGCGCCGCAAGCTGTGCGTGGGGAAGACCGGAAGCCGAGAAAATCGGAAGCTTCTGACCTCTTACAAGCGTGTTAAGTCCGTCGATAGCCGAAACGCCCGTCTGTATAAACTCCTGCGGATACGCTCTTGCCGCAGGGTTCATCGGAAGTCCGTTTACATTCATTCTCTTTTCGGGAATTATTTCGGGACCGCCGTCGATAGGTCTGCCCAAGCCGTCGAATACTCTGCCGAGCATATCCTCCGACACGCCGAGCTCCATCATTCTTCCCAAAAATCTTACCTTACTGTTTGAAAGGTTGATACCCGTCGAGGGCTCAAACAACTGAACAAGTGCGTCCGTGCCGTTTATTTCAAGCACCTTGCAACGCCTTGTTTCGCCGTTTGCAAGCTCGATTTCGCCGAGCTCGTCATATTTGACATTTTCAACCTCACGGACGAGCATAAGAGGACCTGTTACTTCTTCGACTGTTCTGTATTCCTTAGGCATCAGAATTCCTCCTTTGCATTGACAACTTCGGCGATTTCCTTGGCAAGACGCTCAAGTATTTCCTTGTATTCGCCGTCGGTGTTTTCTTCTTTTACATACTTAAATCTGCCGATTGCCTCTCTTACGGGGATTGCGACAAGCTTTTCAATGTCTGCGCCCTTTTCGAGAGCTTCGTTCGATTCGTCAAAATACGAGAGCACAAGGCTCATCATATAATACTGCTTTTTAAGCGAGGAATAGGTGTCAACCTCGTGGAACGCAAGCTGATGCAGGAAGTCCTCACGAATACTTCTCGCCGCCTCCATTTTAAGTCTGTCCGCAGGCGAAAGTGCGTCCATACCGACAAGCTTAACTATCTCGTCAAGCGAAGCCTCGTCGGAAAGTATACCCATCATCCTTGTTCTCATCTTCATCCAATCGGGATTTACGGTCTTGTTAAACCACGCTCCGAGGTCGTCCGCATAAAGCGAATATGAAGTAAGCCAGTTGATAGCGGGGAAGTGTCTCTTGTAAGCAAGCGACGAATCAAGTCCCCAGAACACCTTGACAATTCGCAGCGTAGCCTGTGAAACGGGCTCCGAAATGTCGCCGCCGGGAGGCGATACCGCACCGATTACCGACAGTGCGCCCTCCTGCTCCTTTGAGCCGAGGACCTCTACCCTGCCCGCACGCTCATAGAACTGTGCAAGCCTTGAACCGAGGTATGCGGGATAGCCCTCTTCGCCGGGCATTTCCTCAAGTCGTCCCGACATCTCACGGAGAGCCTCCGCCCAACGGGAGGTCGAGTCAGCCATAAGCGCTACCGAATATCCCATATCTCTGAAATATTCCGCTATTGTGATACCTGTATAAATCGAAGCCTCACGGGCCGCAACGGGCATATCCGAGGTGTTTGCGATAAGCACCGTTCTCTCCATAAGAGATTTGCCCGTATGGGGGTCGATAAGCTCGGGGAATTCATTAAGAACATCGGTCATTTCGTTGCCGCGCTCGCCGCAGCCGATATATACGACTATATCCGCCTCTGCCCACTTTGCAAGCTGATGCTGTGTAACGGTCTTACCGCTTCCGAACGGTCCGGGAATAGCCGCAACGCCGCCCTTTGCTATCGGGAAGAGCGTATCGATAACTCTCTGACCCGTGATAAGCGGCATATCGGGCGGAAGCTTTTTCTTGTAGGGTCTGCCCCGTCTTACGGGCCACTTCTGCATAAGCTTCAACGGAACGGTCGTGCCGTTCTCCGTTTCGACTGCGCCGATTTTTTCTTCAACCGTGTAGTCGCCCTCTTTAATCGACTTTATTTTACCCTTGACGCCGAACGGAACCATTATTTTGTGCCTTACGATGTCGGTTTCCTGAACATAGCCCACTTCGTCGCCTGCCGTCACCTCATCGCCTGCGGAAACGGTCGGATAAAAATGCCATTTGATGTCTCTCGGAAGTGACGGAACCTCGATACCTCTTGTGAGGTTGTTGCCCGTCAGCTCCATTATCTTTTCAAGCGGTCTTTGAATACCGTCGAATATACCTTTGATAAGTCCGGGGCCCAATTCAACGCTCAAGGGCTCGTTGGTCGACTCAACGGGCTCGCCCGTTCCGAGACCTGCGGTGTCCTCATATACCTGAATAGAAGCCTTATCGCCGTGCATTTCAATGATTTCGCCTATAAGTCTGTGCTCGCTTACACGGACAACATCGAACATATTGGCGTCTCTCATATTCTCAGCCACGACAAGCGGACCCGATACTTTTAAGATTGTACCTTTACTCATTTATTTTTTACCACCCTTCAAGGTTTGGTTTACTTTACAATGTCAGAGCCTACCGCTCTTTCGACAAACCGGCTTACCTGCTTCATTCCTACGCCCGTGTTTCCGTAAACTCCGGGTATGGGAATAATTGCCGGCAAGGGTCTGTCCTTATATCTTTCGATTTCCGCACCTATCTGCGAATAAACCGCTTCGGTTATAAAAATGACCGCATAGCCGCCGTCCGCAAGATGTCGGAGAGTCTTTATTGTTGCAACCGTATCGTCGTCGGTCGGGAAGATGTCAATACCGATGCTCGCAAAGCCGTAGATACTGTCCCTGTCGCCCATTGCGGCAATTTTATACATACAACTCACGCATCCTTTCCCTTATGACCTCGTTTGAAACCTCGCTCAATTTTGCCGAAAGAATAATTCTCAGACATTTTATCTCAATTTCGTTTGCAACATAATAAGCCGCAAGCGGACTTATGCCGAACACGGTCATCTTCGCCTGCTTAACGGTTTTGATAAGCCTGTCGTCGCAGAGCTTTTCAAATGCCGAGGTTCCGTTTTCAAGCGCCTTTGCATACTCCGAAAAACCGACGGAAACAAGATATTCGGAAAATTCGCTCTCCGAACCCGTTGCCGCCGCAACAAGACCGTCCTTTGAAAGCAACGAACTTCCGCAAATCGCATTTTGGGCAAAGCTCTCGCTTTTCTTTGTCCTGATACAACGGTATGCCGTCTTCAAATCACACGCCGCACACATTTCGCAAGCGTATTTTTTAAGCGTTTCATCCGTCTCTTTTTCGGCATAGGAAAGTATCGCTTTGAGCGTGCCGACATCTACAATTATGTCGCAGTACTGACCGTTGCCCGTCTTTGTAACGGTGCCGAAAGCCTTTTCGGCGGTTTCTCTCATAATTTCGGGCAAATCCGCAAAGTTCCTGCTTTTAACGCTTTCAAGCATTTTTTCTGGGTCGTAAACGCACGGAGAAACAAAATATTTCTTTGCGTCGTCGTTTATAACCTCTGATTTTATGATTGCCTTCAAATTCTGGAAATCGTTTTTGATTATCAGCATATCAAGGCTTTCCGCCTCGGGCGCACTTTTTTTCACTCTGTCCCAGACCTGCGAAAGCCTGTCGTCGAGCATTTTTGAAAAATCGTTGCCGTTCGGCTTTTCATAGCCCTTTTCCGTCAAAAGCGAAATTGCCTTTTTATAATCGGGAGCGTTGATTAACTGTTCCAAATCAGACTCTTTAAGCAGTGACTCCTCGCTGACGCGCAGCGCGGATACCGCATAAAGATAGTCCTGTGTTTTCATAACGCTTCCCTCCTTTATCAGTTGAATAACATTTCGTTGAGAGTGTCTCTCAATTCGTCCTTTTTAGCCGAAGCAACGGCGTCAAAGGAACAGTTTATGTCTATATCTCCATAGACAAGGATAAATCCGCTGTCAATATCGGCGCTCTTTCCGAGAGATATTTTATATCCTCTTTTAAGCGCATTGTTTATACTGTCGATAAAATTCGACGGTATTTTTTCCGTGTCCTCTTTTGAAAGACAGAGCACGCCCTCGCCCTTTCTGACATTTTTAAGAATAAGTCCTTTAAGGATTTCAAAATATTCCTTTTTGGGCAGAGCCTTGATAACCTCAAGCGCCCTGTCAAGGGTCGAGCTTATGATTTCAAGCTTGCCCTCAAGAACTATTCTGTTCTTTGTCATTGAAACGGCGGCTTCGATTGCGGCGTCCGAATCGGCAACCTTTTTGTCAATCGAAGCTTTGGCGTTTTCCGTATCTTTTTGAGCCTTGGCGGAAGCGGCGTCAATAATCTCCTGCGCCTGTTTTTCCGCCTGTTCGGTTATTTCACGGCAGCGGTCGTTTGAATCCTGTTCTATTGCAGAAAGTATCTTTTCAAGACCTGTCATAGAAATAACTCCTTAGAAGCTTAATCTCAAAATCATGAGAAGTGAAGTAAGAAGAGCAAGTACGGCGTATGTCTCAACCATAGCGGAAAGAACCATTGCCTTGCTCTGCTCTGCGGGCTTCTTCGCAACTACCGAAACGCCGGAAGCCGCAACCCTTGCCTGACCTATTGCCGAGAAGTATCCGACAAATGCCATCGGAAGACAAGCCGCAAGCACCTGAAGTCCCTGTGCGGGAGTAAGGTCAACGGGAGCGCCGCTCAAAAGCTTGATTTTAATCATTACCATAATTGCCGTAATGAAGCCGTAAAGTCCCTGTGTACCGGGAAGAATCTGAAGAATAAGAACCTTTGTAAATTTTGACGGGTCCTCGGAAACAAGACCTGCGGCAGCCTCACCGACCATGCCTACGCCCTTTGCCGAACCCATACCGCTCATAAACGCCGCAAGAGCTGCGCCTGCGATAGCAAATACCAAACCTAAATTAGCCATTATAATTTTCCTCCTTGAGTTTGAATGTCGCTGAATTTACTTTAAGAGGGTTAAAGGCCCTTCCGCCGCCCTCATAAAACCTTGAGAAGAACTCGACATACTGCAAACGGTTTGTATGAACATATGCACCGATTATATTTATGCCGAAGTTGATTGCGTGTCCGAGAACGAACACAACTATAAACAGTATTGTTTTTACAATCGTGTTTTCGGGAAGCGTACCCATAAGGTTTACAACGCTTCCGATAATGCCCGTTACAAGTCCGAGCGCCAACAGTCTCGAATATGAAAGCACATCGCTCAAATATCCCGATATTGTGTTGTAAAGTGCGTAAAGACCCGACCCGAGCTTTCCGAATATGCTCTTTGACGAACGGCCCGCCGTAAGAACAATAAGCACAACGCCGACAAGGGCGCAATACTTACCGACGGTTTTTACCGTATCGGGCACATCGATTATCATACCCGCACATATCGGAGCCGCTCCGCCGACCGCAAGATAGACCGAAAGCACATCGCATATCGCTCCGAGCTTATCGCCCTGCCGCCATTCGAGATAACCCTTTATGGCAAGTCCGACAAACAGATGAACTATACCGAACAGGAAGCACCAAAGCATTGTAAGCATAAGGTCGTCCCCCTGCGGATTGAGCCATACATAAAGCCGCATTTCGGGAAGTCCGAGATAGTTTGTCCTGATAACATTTATCAAATCTCCGAAAAAGCTGCCGAACATAATTCCCCAGAACATCGTCGATATTCCGCAGAAGAAGTACATCAGCACCGTCTTTCTCTTGTTGCCCTCGGGTTTGCATTTAAGCAGAACAAACGCCGTGGCAATTACCATCAAAAGACCGTAGCCTGCGTCGGAGAACATCATTCCGAAGAACAGATAATAGAAAAACGACATTATCGCATTCGGGTCAATATCGTTCTTTCCGGGCAGAGAATACATTTCGGTAATTCCCTCAACGCCCGAAGCAAACGCATTGTTTTCAAGCAGAACGGGCGTGTCCTCGTCCTCCTCGGGCTCCGAAAGCGTTATGGCAACGGTAAACCTGCTTTCAAGCTGTTCGACCGTCTTTTTCGCATACTTTTCGGGGATATATCCCGAGAGATAAAGGACATTGTCCGAGAGCGAAACCTTTTTGAACTGCTCGTACTTGTCCGCCCTCATCGTGAAATAGTCGATGAGGAAGTTGATATTTTCGTGTTCAGATGCCATATCGGCTATCTCAGCCAGTGTTTTGAAAATCTGCTTGTCCAAATCGTTGATACGGACACGGTTTTCCTTGATAATCTCCTTGGGAGTCTTATCCGAAAGCTCCGTAGGCTTGACAAAGCCCATGGAACGCAGTGCCTCGTTCACCGCGTCGGCGTCCCTTTTAAGGCACATAACCGCCGCACAGGACTGCATTTCGGAAGCATATACAACCTCGGTTTCAACAGCCTCTATCTGCGGAATACGCTCTGCCAGCGCCGCTTTAAGCGTTGCGTCGGTCTGACTGTCGGGAAATGTTCCTATAAGCACCGTAACATATTTCGTAGGCGTGAACCTTGTCGGTATGTCAAGGTCTTTCCAAACCTCAAGCGCCTCGTTTGAAGTCCTGCACCTTATCTGTTCGGCGACTGCGTCATCAACAGACTTTTGCATTTTCAGGATTTCGTAGCACTTGTTCATTGTCTTATCGGCTTCCTCCGACATTTCAAGGAACTTTGACATCTCCATTTCCTTTGGAGGCTTAAACGAATCGACAAGCGATTTCTTTTCCGGAGCATACCCGGAAAGCGTTTCCTTGGCTTTCATTGCGGTTTGCTTAAACTTTTCAAGCTGAGATATATTGTAGTCCGTGTCGGGGTTCAACATTCCGTCGGGAACCTCGTGGCTTGTAAGCTCCACAATGCCCTTGCGCTGTAAAAAGTCTATAACCTTTTTACTTTCGCTCATCATTGCAACAAGCTCGATTTTTTCCATTTTGAGTTTTGCCGTATGTCATCACCTCGTTTCTTGTGTAATGTGATACTGTAAAGTCGTCGGTTCAGTCAACGATTATGCTCCTGACCGTACCGACCGTTTCGGAAAACTTTGCGTCTGCCTTGCCCCTGAGAACCTCAACAAGCGCACGGGCGTCCTTTTCCGCTTCGGCAACAGCCTTTTGACGGCGTTGATCGGAAAGCTTCAGCTGTTCGCTTTCATACTCTTCGATTTGTTTGAGAGCGTCAAGCTCAATCTGCTTTGCTTTCTGCTTTGCTTCGTCAATAATTTTTGCAGCCTGCTCGTTTGCCGCCTGCTCATTGGCAGCTGTCTCGTGTTCCTTTAACAGTACCTCGTCAAGCATTTTTGCTGCCATCGGCTTCACCTCTTTTTCTTTAATTGCTGTATTCTATATTATAACACAGTTTTCCTTTATATTAAAACACATTTTTCCCGACAGTTTATTAAGCATTTGTGAATTCGAGTGATTATTTTATAGAAAGATGTTGAATAATGTACAATTTTATAGTATAATTGCTTATATGTTAAACGAATTCAAATAATATTCAGGGAGTGTTATCAATGGAAACTCAGAAAATCGACGGCAGAGTCAGACGCACAAAAAAGCTTTTGCGCGAAGGTCTTACGAAGCTTATGAAAGAAAAAAGCATCAAAAAGATTTCCGTCCGTGAGTTGTCCGACCTTGTCGAAATCAACAGAGGCACATTTTATCTCCATTACAAGGATATTTTCGACCTTGTCGAGCAAATCGAGAACGAGCTTTTTGAAGAATTTGAGAGCATTATAAACCAGTATTCGGCGGCTCCCCGCAACTCGAGCCCCTACCCCGTTTTTGTTGACTGCTGCAGATTTCTTGAAAAGAACAAGGACATCTGTTCGGCTCTTCTCGGCAACAACGGCGATATAGACTTTACCCTCAAGCTCAAAAAGTTTATGTCCGAACGCTGCTTCGAGGAGTTCACTCGCTACAACAAGACCGACGCCTTCAAAGAGGAATACAATTACATTTATTCGTATTTCGAGGCGGGCGCAGTCGGCATTGTAAGATATTGGCTTGCCGACACATCAAGCAACAGAAAAACTCCCGAGGATGTTGCGCTGATGCTCGACCTTTTGTTCACAAAGGGCTTCTCGGGCTTCGAGAAATAATTTCTTTGCAGGGGTATTATGACAGAACTTCTTATTAAATTATTTGTCAAAGACGGCAAAAATATCAAAGACCCGAAGGTGAGAAGCGCATACGGAAAATTAAGCGGTGCGGTCGGAATTGCGGTAAACCTTATTCTGTGCGTCGCAAAATTTCTTGTAGGTCTCCTCACGGGCAGTATTACCGTCACTGCGGACGCCGTAAACAACCTTTCCGACGCAGGCTCCTCGATAATCACTCTTTTCGGCTTCAAGCTTTCCGAAAAGCCCGCCGACAAGGAGCACCCTTACGGTCACGGCAGAATTGAATACATATCGGCACTTACGGTTTCGATTTTCGTCATAATTATGGGCGTTGAGCTCTTAAAAAGCTCGGTTGAAAAGATAAGAACGCCCGAGGCTGTCGAGTTCAGCCTTACCGCCGTTGCGGTACTCGCAGTTTCGATACTCGGCAAGCTTTGGCTTGCGTTTTTTAATTGGAAGCTCGGCAAAAAAATCAACTCAACCGCCACAAAGGCAGTTGTAACGGACAGCCTTTCCGACACCGCTTCAACCTTTGTCGCCCTCATTTCACTTATCGTTTCGCATAAGACAGGCTTCAACTGCGACGGTTACTTCGGTGCCGCCGTATCGCTTTTGATACTTTGGTCGGGAATTTCGCTTGTCAAAGAAACGCTCGCTCCGCTCCTCGGTCAGCCGCCCGAAAAGGAATTTTACGAGCAGATAAAGAAAGAGATTATGTCCTACGAGGGCATAGTCGGCGTGCACGACCTTATCATTCACGACTACGGTCCGTCAAGGCTTTTCGCCTCGGCACACGCAGAGGTGCCTGCCGATGTCGATATAATGCAGAGCCACGACACCATTGACTTAATTGAGCACGAAATTCAGAAAAAATACGGTATGCTCATTTCAATCCATCTCGACCCGATTGTCGTTGACGACGAAAGGATAAACGAGCTTCGCAAGCTCACTCAAAATGCCGTGAAAGAGCTAAATCCCGACTTTTCGATACACGATTTCCGTGTCGTTGACGGCACAACGCATACAAATTTAATTTTCGATGTCGTCATAACCTATGACGAAAAACGCTCCCCGTCGGAAATAATAAATCTGATAAGCGAAAAGTTAAGCAAAATAGACGAAAGATTTTTCTGCGTTATCACTGTTGATTATGCATTTGACTGAATTAAAAAAAATAATGAAAAAGGCTTTTATATTTTGTCGAAATATAGTAGAATATAAGTGTTAAAAAATGCCGCATTGCAGGAGGATAATAAAATGCCCGATTACACAGAAGAATTCACAAACATTCCCTACGGCCCTTTAGGCATCATCGCTTTGCCGGGTTGCGAAGAGCTCGCAGAGAAAATTGACCGTTACATTGTCAAATGGCGTGCGCAGAAGCAGTCAGAGCACAAGCACAGCATTGCTTTTGCAGGCTATGAAAAGGACACCTATCTTATCAACGCTTCGTTCCCCCGTTTTGGAACAGGCGAAGGTAAGGGCACACTCTTTGAGTCTGTCAGAGGTTACGATATTTTCATCGTTGCCGATGTATTCAATTACGGTCTCACTTATAAAATCTACGGTCACGATGTACCGATGAGCCCCGACGAGCACTATGCAAACCTTAAAAGAGCAATTTCCGCTATCGGCGGCAAGGCTCACAGAATTACGGTTATCATGCCCATGCTTTACGAGGGAAGACAGCACAAGCGTGCAACAAGAGAGTCTCTCGACTGTGCTCTTGCTCTCCAGGAGCTTTGCAACACGATGGGTGTTGACAACATCATCACTTTCGATGCTCACGACCCGAGAGTTCAGAACGCTATTCCGCTTAAAGGCTTTGAAAATGTTCAGCCCGTTTATCAGATGATTAAGGCTCTTGTCAACCATGTTGACGACCTTCATCTCGACAACGACCATATGATGGTTATCTCCCCCGACGAGGGCGGTATGGGCAGATGTATTTATTATTCAACCGTACTCGGTCTTGACCTCGGTATGTTCTACAAGCGCAGAGATTACTCAAAAATCGTAAACGGCAGAAACCCGATAGTCGCTCACGAATTCCTCGGTGCAAATGTCGAGGGTAAGGATGTTATGATAGTTGACGATATGATTTCCTCGGGTGAGTCAATGCTTGAAGTTGCCACAAAGCTTAAAGAGCTCGGTGCAAAGAGGATTTTCATCTTCTCGGCGTTCGGTCTTTTCTGCGAGGGTCTTGACAGATTTGACGAATTCTATGAAAAAGGTCTTATCGACAAGGTGTTCACAACAAACCTTGTTTACAGAACTCCCGAGTTGTTAAAGCGTGAGTGGTTCTGCGAGGTTGATATGTCAAAGTATGTTGCTTACATCATCGACACTCTCAACCACGATATGTCCATCAGCAGTCTCCTTGACCCGGCTGACAGAATTTACGCTTTCCTTGAAAAAAGAGGAATAAAGAAATAATCAGGCAATATAAAACCGCCGATATGTTCAAGCGAACATATCGGCGGTTTATTTTTATAATCGATTAAAAAATTCCGTAAGTGATAAGCGACATAATCGCTCCCGCTATAAGAACGCCGAGGGAAATTATCGGCAAGGCACGCTTGAAATCAATGTCAAGAAGCGCCGCCATAAGCGCTCCCGTCCAGCCGCCCGTTCCGGGAAGAGGGATTGCGACAAATATCAGCAAGCCCCACGACTTGTACCTTAAAACCTTTTCCTTGTTCTTTTCGGTCTTAGCCTCAAGCTTTGTGATTATCTTTTCAAAGAAAGGATATTTTCTTAAAATCTCAAATATCTTTTTGATAAAAAGAAGAATGAACGGAATCGGAAGCATATTTCCGACATAGCATATCGCAAACGCTTTCAAGAAGCTGACTCCGAGCAGCCTTGCGGCAATCATACCGCCTCGAAGCTCAAGGATAGGCAGCAGCGAGATTACAAAAATCGTAAGCTCGGGCGGAATTTTGTCCTGAAATAGGTCAACGAAAAAGTGAGCGAGTGTTTCAGCCATAATTCTCTCCTTAAATATTATTCTTTTCTATATACGATTTCGCAAGCGACAGTATATCCTTATCGTTCGGATAATTGAGCGTTGAAAGTGCATTCTCGTACCCGAGCCAGATATAGTCCTCAATCTCCTCGGGCTGAATAACCGTCTGTGTGTCCTCGGTTGTCGCAAGGAAGATAAGAACCGACTTTTCAATCTTGCCTCGTATCGTATATTCCGATTTATGCTTGAACCCGGGAAAGATGTTTATGTGTATTCCCGTCTCTTCAAGCACCTCACGCTTTGCAGTGTCCTCGTCGGTCTCCCCTTTTTCGACATGACCCTTCGGGAAGCCCCAGTGACAGCTGCGCTTGTTTTTTATAAGCAAAAATCTGCGTTCGCCGTTTATAAATCTGAAAACGACCGCTCCGCAGGAACGCTCATATAAACATTCTATTGTGTATTCGCCGTCCTTATACATAAACGAAACGGCTTGCTTTATATCATTGACGATATATTTTTTGCTTTTCGGCGACACGACAACATAAATACCCTGTCTTTCAGGCAATTTAATTACGGCAACAACTCTGCCCTCGAAATTACGGACGGGATGCGTCACACCCATTATATAAGCGCCCTTAACAGGCGACCTCGGGTCAAGCCCGCTTTCCACGCTTCCGTAATTGAGCCTGTAAACAGTACCGGTTTTATCGTCGTGAGAGCCCATGGGTATTTCCACCCTCACTCTGACATATTTACCCAGCATACAATGCTCCTTAGAAAAATCTAAAGATAATTATACATTGTTTTGTGCTTGTGTTCAAGATATTTTTGATATTGTATTGTCTCTTTATAAAAATTAACAACTTTTTTTAGTAAAATATATTGAGAAAAGGCGCTAAATAAGTTAAAATATTTAATTGACAAAATATTTACGGGAGATGTGAAAATGGACCCTAAGGATTTTAAGTTTGACGACAATGCTTTCGACGATGTTATGAGCTCCTCCGAAGAGGATGAAAAAGATATAAAAAGCAGTTCTTTCGAGGACGAATTTGAAGATATTTTCAGCGGAAAAGAAAAGGACGAGGACGCGGTTTACAGGGATTTTACCGACGAATATTTTTCTAACGAGCCGTCCGTATCCCAACCCTCTGCCGCAAGGCGCCCCGCAGCTCCCGTTGAGAAAAAGCCGTACAGCTACAATTATTCAAAGGCTTCTCAGGAAAAAGCAAGGCGTGTTTCTCAGCAGAGAATATACGACGATGTAATAGAAGAGGACATTTCCTCGGGCAAGCAGCCCCGTGAAAAGAAAGTTAAAAACGGCGCAAAGAAAAAGAAATCCGGCGGCAAAATCGCCCTTATCATTATTCTTGTTGTACTTATCGCACTCGGCGGAATTACGGGTGCGGGTCTCGGATATGCGAAATCGCTTACCAAAAAGGTAAACTATTCTCCGCTTAAAGAGAACGAATATATTTCCTCCTCCGAATTGAAGCACGATGACGCGGTACGCAACATTCTTCTTATCGGCGTTGACGCAAGAGAGGGCGAGGATGCGGAAAAGACCCGTTCGGACACTATGATGCTCCTTTCCATTGACACGAACAACAAGCAGTTGAAGCTCACTTCGTTCCTGCGTGACACATACATTGAAATCCCGGGCTACAAGTGGAGAAAGCTCAACGCCGCACAGAGCAGAGGCGGCACACAGCTTCTTGTTGACACGCTCGAATACAACTATAAAATCGACATTGACAACTATATGCTTGTCAACTTCGATATGTTCATTACAATAATCGACTCGCTCGGCGGAATTGATGTTGAAGTCACGGAAAAGGAAGCCAAGTACATAAACAGCAAGGACCATATGACAAGCGTTGAGGCAAGCGCTTTCCCCGAGGACATACAGAGCGGTCCGTCGGTTCATCTTACGGGTGCACAGGCACTTTGGTACTCGAGAATCCGCTACCTTGACAGCGACTTTATGAGAACCCAGAGGCAGAGAAAGGTTATAACCGCCATAGTAAACAAGGCGAAATCAAATCCCGCAGATGTTGTCGGTATGCTTGACGACATTATGCCGATGATTAAAACCGACCTTTCCTCGGACGAGCTTATGAGCCTCGGTATGAGCGCTCCGAAATACATTTCCTACACTATCGCTCAGCAGCAGATTCCCGCAAACAACACCTATAAGAGCGAAAAGAAGAACGGCGAGTCCGTCCTTACGATAAACCTCGATAAAAACCGTGAAATTCTTTCGGATTTCATCTACAACAAGGTTGATGTCACACCCGAAACAACAACGGCAAAGAGCAAGTAAAAAGCATTGAAAATCGTTGCTTTATATGTTACAATAATATAGTTAATCAACACTTAGGGGTATTCTTTATGAAAAAAGCAAAACTGTCCGTTGTAAACGAGTTCAAGGTCGGTAAAATCGACCCGAGAATATACGGCTCTTTTATCGAGCATCTCGGCAGAGCGGTTTACGGCGGTATCTACGAGCCGGGTCATCCCACGGCGGATGAGGACGGCTTCCGAAAAGATGTTATCGACGAGGTACGCAAGCTTAATGTACCGATTGTCCGCTATCCCGGCGGAAACTTTGTTTCCGGATATAATTGGGAGGACGGAGTAGGTCCCGTTGAGCAGAGGCCGAAACGCCTTGAGCTTGCCTGGGGCGTTACAGAGCCCAACAGCTTCGGCACCAACGAATTTATGAAATGGTGCAAAAAAGCCGACACAAGCTGTATGATGGCGGTAAATCTCGGTCTGCGAGGACCCGAGGAAGCAAGAAATCTTGTTGAATACTGTAACCACAAAAGCGGTTCGTATTACAGCGATTTGAGAATTAAGCACGGCGTTAAAGAGCCGCACAACATAAAGCTTTGGTGTCTCGGCAACGAGATGGACGGCGACTGGCAGATAGGGCACAAAACCGCATACGAGTACGGCAGAACCGCCTCAGAAGCCGCAAAGGTAATGAAATGGGTTGACCCCGATATTGAGCTTGTTTTGAGCGGAAGCTCAAACCTCGGTATGAAAACCTTCGGCGATTGGGAGCTTCAGACGCTTGACCTTGCATATGACAAGGTTGACTATGTTTCGCTCCACCAATACTATGACAATAAGTTGGGCGACACCGACAGCTTCCTTGCCAAGAGTATGGCAATGGACGAGTTTATCAGAACGGTTATTTGCATCTGCGACACCGTCAAGGGTAAAAAGCACTCAAAGAAGCAGATAAACCTCTCATTTGACGAATGGAATGTCTGGTATCACTCAAACAACGATTATGTCGAGAGATGGTCTATGGCGCCTCATCAGCTTGAGGACTATTACAATTTTGAGGACGCACTTCTTGTCGGACTTATGCTTATGACTCTCTTAAAGCACGCAGACAGGGTTAAAATCGCCTGCCTTGCACAGCTTGTAAATGTCATCGCTCCGATTATGACCGAAAACAACGGCGGAATTTTCGAGCAGACTATTTTCTATCCCTTTATGCATATGTCAAACTATGCAAGAGGTTCGGTTCTTCTTTCAAATGTTACCTGCGACAGGCACGACTCGAAAGAGTTTACCGATGTTCCCGATATGGACTGTATCGCCACCGTAAACGACGATGAAACGGAGCTTACCGTATTTGCGGTAAACAGATGTCAAAAAGAGGACTACACCCTCACGGTCAATATGCTTGACATGGACGGCTTTGAGGCTGTCGAGCACATTGAAATGGCAGGCTTCGGCGCACTTGACGGAAACAATTTCGTCTCCGCTCCCGTAAAGCCCTCGTCCGCCCCCGTTCCCGAAACCGACGGTAAAAAATGTGATGTTCACATCAAACCGTTCTCCTGGAATGTAATCAGATTCAAAAAGAAATAACATATCAAAGGATGATTCTATATGGCAAAATGTCCGAACTGCGGAAAGAGACTTAAATGGTATGAATTCCGTGCGGAATGTAAAAACTGCGGCACAAATATCCCGAACTACAACTGGGAAGCAAGGCTTGAGGACGACGCCGACAAAGCCGAGCACGCATTTGCAAAGCTTCATTACAGGCTCAACAATTTCAAAAGCGCAACCGTAGGCAATCCGTTCAGGATAATAAGACTTATCGTTACGCTTCTCCCGTTGGTAGGTCTCGTTGTTCCGCTTATAAAAGTAAACCTCTCGCTTCCTTTCTATGAGGACAGCTCCTCGGTTTCTTTCCTCACGCTCATTCTCAACTACATAACAAAGCTTGATTTTATGGGCGGATTTAAGCTTATGAGCGCAACGGCGCTCGGCCCGACCTTCAAGTTCTTAATGCTCGCAATTATTGCGGCTTTTGCAGCGGTTGTTGCAGGCGTTCTCAACTTCTTCGTTGTGCTTATCGCCGCAATTTCGCTCAAAGCAGGCTTTAATGTGTTCCTTAACATTGTCGCAACCGCAGGCTGGGCAGCTTCCGGCGTTCTTCTCTCAATGGCGGTTACAAACGCAACCTCAAACGGTATCGAGATTTTCTCGGGAAGCGTGCTTTGGTGGGGATATGCAATCGGCATTGCGTTGTTCCTTGCAAATGCGGTAATAAGCGTTATCGCAAGCAAGAGCTTCAAAAAGCAGCTTAAAGAGCAGCCCACAATGGACGAATATATAGAAAACGAATTAAAAGAGCTTCGTGCCGAAGCCTGAAAGCTTAAAACATAAATAAATCAGGGGGATTTAATATGAAAAAAAGCATCAAAGTTATTATGGCGACTACTCTCTCATCCGCACTTGCCTTTGCAAGCGCTTTGCCGTCATTTGCGGCAGGCACAACAAGGCACAATCCCATTCCGCTTCCCGCAATCCTTGTGCTTGCAATCTGTATAGCGGGCTGGATTGCCGCAGGTCTTTATCAGACCAAAAAGGCTGACGACGAGGCGGACGACTCGCTGTTCGAGATAATGAAAACAAATCCCGAGCACGCAAAAGAGCTCTTAAAAAAAGACGAACCCGAAGAAAAATCCGTCTTTGAAAAGTTCTTTGAATAATAACCGAATAAAAAAAGAACGGCAGATTAAAAGGCTGAGAGTTAATAAGGCAGTTTTGCTTCAAAACAACATCTTTTTGCACAATAATGCGTTAAACCCCACAGATATGCGTCAGCATTATCTGCGGGGTTTGCCTTTTCTTGTATCAAAAATATATCATTTTGAAGTGCGTTGCAGTTTCGTAGCTATAAAAATTCTTTTATGCAGAAGTAGGGAAACGAAGCAAGGCTGCCGCCTTGCGAGGCTTTCCGACAAAGGCATAATAAATTTTTATGCGAGAAACCAATACTTCCTTATGAACTCTCAGCCAAACCTGCCGTTCTTTTTTTATCTTTTAATCATTCGTAAAAATCAACTGCGCCCCTGTTCACGGTTACCTCTTTAATGAACGCCGCAACCTTTTGGTGCTCGGGATGAACTTTGTACGCCTGCAAACCCGCTTCGTTTTCGGTTTCGACAATCAGCAGGGCGTCAAAATTCCTGTCGCATTCGACCTCGTTCTTGATAAAGGTAATTTTTTTAAGCGTCGGAACAACCTCGGGCAATGCCTCCAAGCCGCTCTTGGCAATTTCGACATTCTCCTCCTTGGTGTTACCGCAGCCGTCGGTAAACTTCCACATTACAATGTGCTTTAACATAAAATCTCTCCTTATTCAGTCGGAATATAAATTTCCGTATATTCATCCGAGTAATATACCGTATATGAATTCTCATTCATAAAGTCCGATATAACCTGCCATTTTTCATCGCGGGCAGAGCGACCCTCTCCCGTTACGGAATACGGCTCAGCCTTTGAAAACAGGACAATCGGCAGTTCTTTGTCTCTGTTGTTTTCCATATCGCTTTTAAGGCGTTCGATAGAATATGATTTGAAAAATATTCCGCACTCACCCGTATACGGCTTTTTGTCGGTCAAATAGTAAAACAAATCATATCCGGGATAAACTATCATATATTTGTTGTCAAGCGGTGCGACCTTTTCAATAACCGTCTTTGCATATTCGGACTTGAATTTTGATGTGTACAAGCCTTTAAGCTTTGGACTGTCAACGGAATATACAATTTCAGTACGGTCGGTCGGCTCAAAATATGTTGTGCTGAAATAAATATAATTATACACAAACACAACCGAAAGCATAAGCGCAAGCGTTTTTCTCAACACACGCCCCGCAGCGTCGACCTCAACGGCTTTAAGCAATACCGACACCTCGTATATCGCTATCGGCAAAGCAAGATTAAGGCAAAGATTGGCGTGGGAAATGCCTGTGTTTGAGCCTGCAAAGGTAACAACGCTTATTACAACCGCCATAATCGAAAGCGCCGCAAGCTTGGGGTCATACCGTTTCTTGGTATTTGAAAGCACAAATGTAAGAAGCAGCGCTATCCAACAGCTCACGGGGAAAAGATTTCTCGGCACTCCGTCGAGCATAAATTTTACCGAAAATCCCACCGTTGCGCCGAAACACGCTATGTATAAAACCGTCGAGACAAGCTTGTTCTTTATTCTTCCGCAAAGCATACCGCACACGGTAAAAAATATCGGTAAAAGTATATACCATACACCCGACAGCGCTTCAAACGCCGTTGAAATATATACTCCGAGCAGTTCCGAAAACGAATATGAAACTCCCCTGTTCATTGACGACGACACGCCCAAAAGCATAATGTTTGCGTCAAACGCCTTGTTGAGCGAAACAATCAGCAATACGCTGAAGCCAACCGCCGCCGCAAAACCCAACAGATATATCAGCACTTTTGCCGCAAATTCCGAAAGCTTCATTGCGTTGACGACCGCCCAGTATATGAACGCAGCGCCCAACAGAATTATCAGCAGGTTCGGCAGTCTTACAAACACGCCCAATCCGCCGAATATTCCGCAAAGCAGGAAATTCAATCCGCTATGCTTTTTATCGGTCATTCCCTTATAAAGGAACAGACAGCAAATGACAAAAAACAGCACCGTATATGTGTTGTAGCTTACGACATGGATAAATTTCATCTCAACCGCAACCGACACAAGCGAACCCGCAAGCGCATATGTTCTCGGCATTACATCTTTAAGTATATTGACGCATAAAAACGCCGAGACAATGTAAACCGCGGCGTTGAGCATAAACACCGATACAAGTCCGAAGCCGCCGAAAATCCGATAAAACACATAGGTTATCAGATTACTGTAAAATATCTGGCTTGTTGTCTGCACCTCGGGGTCAAAGAGATGCAAAGCATTAAAAATATGTGTTCCCGTGTCATCAAGGTCATATCCCTGAAAGGAAACCAATACCGGGATTACGATAATCAACAGTGCAAGAACAATGTCAAAAATATTCAGTCTGCTGTTTTTAACCTTTTTAGTCATATAAGCCTCTTAAAGATTTTCCCAATCGATTTTTTCGTTCTTATAAAAATATTCTCTGTCGTGCTCGCCGATTTCACGGGCAACACGGCAGGGCGTGCCGTAAGCAACGCAGTTTGCGGGAATATCCTTTGTCACAACGCTTCCCGCGCCGATAACGGTATTTTCGCCTATAGAAACGCCGGGCACAATTACCGAACCTGCGCCTATCCAAACATTCTTGCCGATGTGCACCTCCTTGTTGTACTGCAAGCCCCTTTCACGAAGCTCGGGTATAATCGGGTGGTTTGCGGTTGCAACCGTAACATTCGGACCGAACATAACATTGTCTCCGACATAGATATTGCCGTCGTCAACCATGGTAAGATTGAAATTTGCGTACACATAATTCCCAAAATGCACATTTTTCCCGCCCCAGTTTGCACGGAACGGCGGCTCGATATAACAGCCCTCGCCGACACTTCCGAGCATTTCTTTCAGAAGCTCTTCACGCTTTTCAAGCTCCGTCGGCGCAGTGAGATTGTACCTGTACATTGCGTCAAGATACTTTACCTGCTCGGACATTATCTCCTTCGCCGTAGCGTCATAAATCAAACCTTTTTCCATTCTCTCTTTTTCGGACATAATATTCTCCTTTATAACAAATGCAATTCAGCTGAATATTTTATCACTCTTAGCTCGATTGCATTTCCAACACAAAGTTTGCAGATTTTCCTCGGTTGTATATCCACCCTTTGATACCGGAACAATATGATCTATCTCAAGCAAAAGATTTGGTTCGTTGTATATAGAGTTTCCGCACATACAACAAGTATAATTATCCCGTTCTTTTATAGACTCACGCAATTTTTTTGTCATCAGATTTCGTTGCTCTTTAGCAAATGAACTTGCTGTAAGTTTGCTTTCAAAAACTTTGATAAGTTCTACTATCGTTTCTTCCGTCATCGGTACAGTAAATGATCTCTGCGCCATTCCTCCGCCGGAAGTATATGAGAATTTGTATTCTACCGTCAATGCACTTTCATCTATATTAGCAAAACCAAGTCTTGTATAGAACCCCGATTCATCATTGTCCATAACATAAGCCGGAACATCTGCAAGATACTGCTGGTATTCTTTTTTGTAATTATCAATAATTTGTTTAGCATCTTTTAATGTTTCAAGTTCTTCAACAAGTTTATAGAGATTTTGAATCTGTTCCGGATAAGATTTTTTATCGGGATAAAAATATTTTAAGATATATTCAAGAGGACTGTTTTCCGCACTGGAGAATACCGTAGAAGAAACTTCGGCAGTAAACGGAGTAATTGTCTTTTTGTACGGGCGAATATAGTTATTCACATCGGAATTTGTTGTTTCTGTCCGTATAATTCTTGTGCCAAAAAGCTCAGAAATAGATTGCACCTTTTCGTTGATATACTCATTAAACTCTCTCTGCGTACTCATTAATGTTTCACAAGTGTTTTTTATCTGCATAAAATCAGGAGATTCGTAGTATTCTAAAATCTTATGATTTTGATGTACTATTTGCTCGACATCAGTTTCTGTTCTGGATATAAAATCACCTATAATATCCCATTCTTCACTATCTATTGTTTTAATCTTTTTTATACTGTTTACCGTTCTGTCAAACAGCTGATTTATTAACCTATCCATTTCGTCACGGCTGCCGTTTATAACCAACAAATCTCTGTTGCTGTTAGCACAATCTACTATGTGATTTACCTTTTCGTAATATTCGTGATGTTTTGCATCCAAAGCTTCTTTTTGCCGTTCTTTCAAATATCTGTTATATTCTCCCTTACCCATAAGCAAGGAAGGATTATTTTTCAGTCTGTCAATATCTGTTTTTCGCAATGATATTACTTTTGAATCTAAATTGTTTCCGGCAGGCGTTATGTATTTTACTAATATTCTGTATGCTTCTGCACTATTTATAACATCATTGATCTGCTTTTCCAAGCGCTTATATTTAAAGCGTGATTTAAGCTCATTGTTCACAAGAAAATTCCTTAATGTTTTCGAAACTTCATCCTTTTGAGCAATTATTTTTCCGGCAACGTCAAGTTGATCTTTGTTTTCCTTAAAGAATTTAATCTCGTCATATTTTTGTAATGTTTGGCGACTCTTTACAATTACAAGTTCATCATATTTGGCAACAACATTCCAATTTGAATAGCCTAATTTACTTAATGCTTCAGACTCCAAATTCTTGTATGCCACTTTTCCTGCAACCGTTGTTACAATAAGCACACCAATCAATAATAAAATAATCCACATTTATATTTTCCCCCTTTATCATTTTACCCTTTCCAACACCGCAACCGTCTCCACATGCAATGTATGCGGGAACATATCAACGGGCTGGATTTTGCGGACTTTATACCCGTTTTTGACAAGGAACAGCAAATCTCTTTTCTGCGTTTCGGGGTTGCAGGAGATGTACACCACCCTTTTCGGCGCAAGTGTAACCACGCTCGACAAAAACGCCCTGTCCGAGCCGCTCCTCGGCGGGTCCATAATGACAACATCCGTCGTCTCGCCCGCTTTTGCCGCCTCGACCATAAATTTGCCTGCATCGGCATTGAAAAATTTTATATTTTTGACCTTGTTGAGTCTTGCGTTTTCACGGGCGTCCTTTACCGCATCCGAATTCAATTCAACGCCGATAACCTGCTTTGCCCTGCCTGATGCGAAAATTCCTATCGTACCCGTTCCGCAATATGCGTCGATAACCGTCTCTTCTCCCGAAAGCTCGGCGAATTCAATCGCCTTGTTATACAAAATTTCCGTCTGCACGGGATTTATCTGATAAAACGCCTTGGGCGATATTCTGAAAGTGTACTTGCCGAGCTGTTCTTCGATTTTTCCGTCGCCGAACAGTATTTCCTCACGCTCGCCGAGCACAAGGCTTGTCTTTTTCGGATTATAATTCCAAACGACCGTCGTAATCTCGGGGTGCCTTGACAAAAGCGCATTTACGAATGACCGCTTTTTCGGGAATTCGGGCGTTCCCGTTACCAGCACGACCATTACCTGACCGCTTTTGAAGCCCCGTTTTACAAGCACATGCCGTAAAAATCCCTGCCGTGTGTCCTCGTTGTACGCTTTGAGCTTAAAGCTTTTGAGCAGCTTTCGCACCGTGCCGATAATTTCGTCCGCCTTTTCGTCCTCAAGCATACACTTTTCGACCGCAACGACCTTGTGGCTTGACGATTGATACACGCCCGAGATTATATTTCCCCTGCGGTCGGTTGAAAACGCCGCCTGCACCTTGTTACGGTAATTATAAGGCTTATCCATACCGATAATTTCGTCAACATGGCAAAACGAGCCGAGCAACTTTATAACCCTTGCCTGCTTAAAGCTCAACTGCTCGCCGTACGGCATGTTTTGCAGCTGACAGCCTCCGCACTTTTTGTAAAGCGGACAGGCATTTGTATTTTTCGGCATAGTCTCACCTCAATTCAAAGATAATTTTAACATATTATGCCGAATAAGGCAAACAAAAAGGGCTGTAAAATTCACAGCCCTTAAAAGTCAGTTCCACAAGCCCGTGTACCAGTTTAATATCTGATTTCCGAACATCAACGCAACGAAAATTCCCACTGCAAGATGCGGACCGAACGGCACCTCTTTTTTCATATTCTCTTTTTTGAGAGTGTTTGAAAAAATCAGATAAAGCGTTCCGACAAACCCCGAAACAAGGAGAGCGAGCAGCACATTTTTCCAGCCGAGCGCAAAGCCAGCCGCCGCCATAAGCTTTATGTCGCCGCCGCCCATGGAGTCGGGCTTTATGTAGGAGATAAGCAGGAACAGACCGCTCACAAGGAAAAATCCGACAATCCTGCCGATAAGCTCATTCTTGTCGAAGCCGTTTTCGATAAGCGAGTCAATGTAAATGACAATTCCGCCCAAAAGTATCGTTATCCACATCGAGTCGGGTATGAACATATGCTTCCAATCGATACAGAACACGACGACAAGTGCGGCGCAAATCATAAAATATCCCAAAAGTCTCAATTTGAACTCGCAGCCGCATCCGAACACAAACGACATAACGAACAAAATTCCCGTAATGCTTTCGACTATCGGATAAATCGGGGAGATTTTCGCCTTGCAGTAACGGCATTTTCCGCCGAGGAACAGCCAGCTGAAAAGCGGAAACAAATCGTACCATTTAAGCGGATGCTTACAGGTGGTGCATATCGACGAACCTTTTTTGAAGTCCATTCCGAGCGGAATACGGTAAATGAGCACATTCAAAAAACTGCCTATGCATATGCCGACAATGAAAATGCACACCGAAAAGTATATTTTCATTACCGATAAAAAAGTCTCATAATCCATAATCAATCATCCTTTTCGGTTTTTTCGGAGGCTTTCTTTGCTTCCTCCTCCGCCGCCAATTCGGCTTTCATTTTGCGGACCTTTGACAGAAGCATTACAAGTGCAAGAGCCAAAAGCGAAGCGACGGAAACGAAAATTCCCTCTTTGAGTCCCTGCGGGAAATATTTCATTTCAACCGTGTGCTCGCCCGCCGAAACGGAGAACAATGTCATATGGTTCTCATTTTCAATAAGCGCTGTCTCTTCTCCGTCAATCTTAACAGTCCAACCCTCATCAAGCGGTATCGAAACGAACATCGTACCGTCCTGTGCGGCATTGACAGTTCCGCATATATAGTCGTCGTCAAATTCCGTTATATTGAGAACGCCGTTATTACGGACAGCTTTAATTCCCTGCTCGTAAGCCTCATCGTTAACGCCTGCTATTTCAAGGTATAATGCGTCGTCAAAGGAGTTGGTGTTATCACTGTAGCTTTCCAATGCCCTATCGCCGTTTGATGACGAAAATTCGACGGTAACCTCAACGCCCTGTTCGCATACGCCCAAATCAATAAGCTGTTTTTCATCAAACACAAATTCCTTACTTAATTTTGCCGTAGTGATTTTGACCGTATCCAAGTTGCCGCTTTGAACAAGTAAAAATACATTTTGCGTTTTGTCCGGAACAAATGAAAATGCCAAAGAATAATTATTGTCGGTGATTTTATATCTGTAATAACCATTTAAGGAATTAAGCATATTGTGTATGTCGTTTTCACTTAAATGGCCATGTCCGTCGTCCTCATGTTCCTCGTGTTCGTCGGAAACATTCACATTCTCTATAAAATTACAGCCTTTGAAATCGGTGCTGTTTATCTCATAATAATCAAACACATTTTCTGCGCCGGTAATTTCTTTCCAAAGCGACGACTGCGTTACAAACGAATTTGAATTATACTCTTCCCAATCGGCAAGCGAGGCGTCGGTCATAAAGCCCAAGCCGAGCGTATCTTTTGACTTATAAACACCGAGCCCGTCAGCTTCGCCCGTTTTCTCGTAATATTTGCTTTCCGACAGGGCGTCGGCATTGTCTATAATATAATTTACATCAAACAGAGAATTATAAACAGGTGTTTGCATAGAGTAGCCGTATGCGTTACCCATATTGCCTGCGTTGCCGAGGCTGAACTGAAGTGCCGCCCAGTAAGCGTCTGTCATTGAAGAAAAAATGGAAATGCCGTTAAACCCGTAAACAGAACCGTTATTTACTTGGTAGCTGTCATTCTCTCCGTATGTTGTGTCCGCATAATGCGAAAATTCAAGGCGATAAAAGGCGTCTTGATTTATTATTTTTTTAGCTTTGTCAACTGTTTCGAGATAAGGTATGTATCCGTCAAAATCGCTTGAAATAAACGCATATTGTCCGCAAAGTGCAAGTTGAACAACGCATAAAAGCAATGCAACAGCCTTGAAAAACTTTTCTTTTTTAGCAAACCTGACAAGCATTACCGCAAGGAAGACAACCGCAGTAGAAATACCGCCTACGATAATCGGCATTTTGAACTCGTCAAAATTATTGATTATTATATTTGCATAGCCTGTGCCGATAATGACCGCCGGCAAAATAAATGCGGCCTTTTTTATATCCTTAATTTCCATAAACGCCGCATAAGCCAGCTTTACAAGGATAAAGCAATATAAGAATGAGAATCTGTACGGAAGTCCTGCCGGTGCGCTCATTCCGTGCCAGATATAATAAATCTTCGGGATCTCAAACGATGCCCAAAACACCGCTACAAGCACAAGGTGCGCTATCTTTTCATTTTTTGAAATCTTTTTTGTAAAGAGATAAAGCGGTGCCAAAATCAAGGCAAGAGCCCCCAAGGTAACTCCGGGAAGAGTCTCCTCTGTGAGCGCTATTGTATTCGGGATTATTCCCGTCAAATGAGTTGAAATAAAATCCAACGGATTGAAGAAATACCATGAGTCAACCGTAAACACATTTTTTGTATATGCGTTTGAAAGGGCATATATAATCGGGAAAAGCGTTATCGATGCTATTCCGCCCGAAAGAAGAGACGAAATTCCGAACTTAACCAAAACGCCTGTAAGCGGAACTCTTTTTTCGTCGTCTTTTCCGTTTATATCCTGTGAAAACAGACAGGTAAAGAAATAAAGCACCGAGAAAATGCAAAGCATAAAGCCGAGATAGAAATTGCAGATAATAGCAAAACTTAAAGAAACGAGATACAATGCGGCTGATTTTCCGCCGGCTATATTTTCAATTCCGAGCGCTATCAACGGCAGCAGCCAAAGTGCCGAAAGCCACATCGTATTATAATAATACGAAAGGTAAAATCCGCTGAATGTATAAAGCAAAGAGAAAACCACAGGCGACAACCCGCTTGTATTGAAATGCTTTTTAAGGTACAGACAAGAAGTAAAGGCTATTGCCATTGTATTGAGCCCGATTATCAAGGTAAAAGCATTTTCAATATTACTCTCATTAAAGAACAGTGCTACAATATTAAAAGGATTTACAAGATAATAGAGCATCAGCGAATAAAAATTACCGCCGCCCGTAGAAAAAGAATAAAGCAGTGACGCACCGTCTTTTATTCTTGTGACAGCCTCATTCAAAAATGGAATATATTGATAAACCGCATCATTCCTTGCTGTTGAACCCATCCCGAACGGATATACTCCTGAAAGTGCTAAAATAACGCAGAATACCGCTGCAGACAAAAAAGCAGCAAAAAAGCACTCCCTTGAACTAAATTGTTTTTTCAAAACATACCCTCCCGATTTATTATATATATTTATTTTAGCATACTTTTCTTATAAAAGAAATAAAAAAAATCAAAACCACTAGTAAACTAGTGGTTTGCACAGGCCCTATAAGGGCCGCCTAC